>Ga0105237_10000855_pt1 | contig 41395 bp, 25 predicted proteins | sample KBSC24metaG_FD_81520 | JGI IMG/M metagenome (GOLD analysis project Ga0105237, IMG submission 81520) | Corn rhizosphere microbial communities from Kellogg Biological Station, Michigan, USA - KBS C2-4 metaG | ecosystem: Host-associated > Plants > Roots > Rhizosphere > Soil | place: Michigan, USA...
CCATCCACTATCTGTACGGGAAATCGTAGGCGGGCCGTATCATACAGGTCCAGCACCGAAGCCTGTACCCTGGCGGAAGTTGCGCCATTGGTATACGCCTTGGCGATCTCATTACCCTCCAGCTTGATAGGACGTCCGTCCCTTACCTTGGCGACTACCGGAACGATGTCTCCACCTACATTGTAGGTGGTAGCATACCAGTCGGCAACACCGGGTACCATATTATCCGGCTTGTTTACGTAGGGAACTACTTTTCTGACAGGGATCTCGCAGGATGCGGCCAGGGCGGCTGCAGCCGTGCTGAATCCTAAATATTTCAAGAAATCCCTGCGGGGGGTTTTCGCGTCGAGCAATCCTTTTCCATCCAGGCCTTCCAACGGCAGATCCTCTCTGAACTCATTTTCCGTTGATTTCTGAAACGCTTCACTGTTGCTGCGCTCTCCGAAACTTTGCCAGTACTTTTTGTCGCTCATATTTGAGAAATTTCACCCCGTTGATCGATACCGGACGGACTCTCGCGGGGCTTGAATTTTACATTATATTCTGTGTACCGGGTATGGTTTTTCCGAAATTTGACCCATCCCCGGTACACTCGCTAATGATGGGCCTTTCGGCCGGCGGACCCGTGGTCCGCTTATGTCTAAGATCTTCTTTTCTAAGTTTGATTTCCATTGGCTGCGGGATACATACGGCCCTGTGCAGTATGCAGGATCAATAGTGACATTTCTGACACTCCGTACCGCCGATGTTCTCAACGGTGATGCTGTCCTTCTCATGCGCATTCAGCTGCTGATGGAATTTCTCATAAACGCTGTAGAACTTATTGCCATTACCGGTGCTGTCCCCAAAGTTCACCTTGGTGGTACGGTGACAGTTGATACACCAGCCCATGCTCAGCTCGGCAAATTGTTTTACTTCGTCCATCTCCTGAATAGGACCGTGGCAGGTCTGGCATTGTACTTTGCCTACGCGGATGTGCTGGGAATGGTTGAAGTATACATGGTCAGGAAGGTTGTGGATCTTGGTCCATTCTACGGGCGATGGAGCATTCGCGTTGTACTTGCCCGACTTGGGATCGTAGCCGACATGTTTGTACAGCTTGGCGATCTCCTCTGTTCCATTCACCTCGGAACCATCTTCACGGTAGAGTTTGGGACCTTTCGCATATTCGTTGATGGCGGCGTGACAGTTCATACACACGTTCAGCGAAGGCACCGCGGCATGCTTGCTGTCCCAGGCATTGCCGTGACAGTACAGACAGCTGATCTGGTTGATCCCCGCGTGTACTTTATGCGAATAGAAGATAGGCTGCTCCGGCTGGTAGTCCTTCTGACGACCCAGTCCAATGGCGCCCTGTACTACCCAGAAACCACCCAATACGAAGAGGATGAGGATAACAAATGTGATATAGACCTTATTACGATAGAAGGGGATAGGCTCCTGTGCAGGGATCCCTTCCTTGTCGTCGGAAAGTTTTTTCAGACTGCTGTTCACCTGGAGCAGGACGAACATAATGATCGCCAGGATCAGGGTGAGGATACCATAGAGCAGCGTGTTGTCGCTCTCTTCTGTTTTAGGAGTAACGCCGTCCCCCCCGGAAGGAGTAGGCGGCTGAGCCGTTTCCACATACTTCAGGATGTCGGTGATGTCCTGGTCGCTAAGGTTCTCGAAAATGCTCATTGTCGAGTTGTACTGTTTGTACAACGCGTTGAAATAAGGATTGCCCGATGCCAGCACCTTTGCATTGTTCTTGATCCAGGCATGCAGGAGCTTATTGTCCGGCACACGCTCCGTCACTCCTTTCAACGCTGGACCTGTGATCTGCTTAAAGGGGCTGTGACAGGACGCACAGTTGGCCTGGAACAAAGTCCGGCCCTTTGCTGCATCGCCGCCGGCGGCTGCTCCGCCTTGCGCATAACCCATATTTGCCAATGAAACCAGCGTGGAGAGGAGGATACTGAAGATAAACGTTTTGCCAATCGGTCTATGGTGGATCATATATACAATCTGTTGTATAAATGTGGAAAAATTTCCAATTTGTGCATACCCTGCACCTTAACAGGTTGCAAAAATAAGCCAGGATTTTAACAAAATATCAACATGGTGAAAATTTTTTTTCCCGCATCTGGCGTGGGTTTCAGCGAATTGTGTAGGATTGGAATGACCTTCTGTCATATTTCTGTCAGCAGAATTTTTGAACAAAATTCAGCAGAAATTTGTGGGAGGTGGAAGTCGCATTTTCCCGCCATCAGGCGGATATGTCTGAGGTCAATTTTGCCCCGAAGGTAGGGACTTTGTACAAACGATGCTCAAACGTTTTTATTTTCCGGCCTTAACTTACATTTGCAAATGCATCAAGTTGCCATCTTCGCATCGGGAGCCGGATCAAACGCAGCCCGTATCATAGACAGGTTTCGCCGCCACTCTTCCATAAAGATCAGCCTTATTATATCCAACAAGTCGGACGCCGGGGTGTTGGAGATTGCCGCCAGGGAGCATATACCCACTCTGATCATCGAGAAGGAACGGTTTTTCCGCGGAGACGCCTATGTGGGTGAGTTGCAACGGCTAAATATCAGCTTTATCATACTGGCAGGCTTCTTATGGAAGGTCCCTTCCGCCCTGATCCAAGCATATGCAGGCAGGATCATTAACATCCACCCCGCCTTATTACCCAAATACGGGGGGAAAGGCTTTTATGGACGGCTGGTGCATGAGGCCGTCATCGCCGCAAAAGAAAAAGAGTCAGGTATCACCATCCATTATGTAGACGAGCTTTACGACCATGGCCAGATCATTTTCCAGGCCAGCTGTCTCATCGAACCCAGCGACACCCCCGATACCCTGGCGCAAAAGATACACTCGCTGGAACACGAACATTTCCCCCGGGTCATCGAGGAGCTCCTTACAGCGCTCACTCCTCCTGTCGCCGATCATCAGCCCGGACATACGGCATCGGGTTCATCAAAAGATCGTTAAAACACTGATTTCCGCACTTTATATCCTAATTTGGCCGTAATATCACCGCTCAAATTTTTTTGCCGTTGGCTTCTTTTACCCATAAGACATTACTGGCCTTTACAAAACGAGCCTCCGGCTCGTTGTCCGAAGGATCAGATATGACCGCAAGGTCACGACCAAGGAGGAGCGTGTCGAAGCAGCTCCGACGAAGGTCTGTTTCCGTAAAATGGGCCATATTCCTCGGGAGGATCGTTTTCCGGACATTTATATCCTTGACGTTCCTCGTGGGGGGAAAGGCCTGGGGGCAGCAGCAGCAGGTCATGATCCACGGGACGGTATATAATATGTACAGGACCCGGCCCCTGGAGTCTGTTAGCGTCATCGCCAATTCCAAAGGCACTACCACGGATTCCAACGGCAACTATTCCATCCAGCTGCCGCTGGACGACTCCATCTACTTCTCCTATTTAGGCCGCTCGACCCAAAAATTTCCCGTCAGGGACATCAACGCCGCCACCGGCTTCGATATCGCCCTGCATGTAGACCCTATTGAGCTAAAGGAAATAAAGGTCATGCCCCATAACTACCATATGGACTCCCTCCAAAACCGAAAGGATTACGCTAAATACTTCGACTTTAAAAAGCCGGGCTTTAAGCTCACAAGCCCCAGCACCAACGGCGGGCTGGGCGCGGGTATTGACCTCGACGAGCTGATCAATGTATTCCGGCGCGACCGCACCCGGCGGATGCTGGCCTTCCAGGGACGGCTGGTAGAAGAAGAACAGGAAAAGTATGTCGACCATCGATTCAGCCCCTATGTCGTCAAAAAGATCACTCATCTCAGCGGGGAAGAGCTGGACAGCTTTATGGTAAAATACCGCCCTTCCTACGAATTTTGTGTAAAAGCCACCGACTACGATTTCTTTGATTACATTAAGATAGCATTCAAGCAGTACAAGGCGGACAGAAAGGATCAACCATAATCATCAGAACGGGCCTCCGGCCCGTTCCGGATATCTTTCACACCAAAAAACACTGTTCTATGAATAAATTTCTTCGCCGTTGCCGGCCCGTATTGGCCTTATTGGCCGCTTATTTCTTCTCCCTCCCGGTCGCCTCGGCCGCCGGTATTCTTCCCGCCGCCGACAGCTTCCACCCCTCAGCCGCCGACAGTCTCCCAGCCTTCCTCAGGGACAGCCTCGACACCTACGTCCAACGTGCCCTCACCGACTGGCAGATCCCCGGTGTCGCCGTCTGCGTGGTCAAGGACGGAAAAGTGGTGGTAATGAAAGGCTATGGCGTCAGGGAGCTGGGCCAGCCCGACAAAGTGGACGAGAACACATTGTTTATGATCGGAAGCAACACCAAGGCCTTCACCGCCACCGCTATCGCCATGCTGGATGCCGGCAAAAAGCTTTCCCTCGACGACAAGGTGACCAAATGGCTGCCCGAGTTCAAGCTGGACAACAAGGCCGCCGGCGAACAGGCCATTATACGCGATCTTCTCTGCCATCGCCTCGGATTCATGACCTTTCAGGGCGATTTCACCTACTGGACCAGCAACCTCACCCGGGAGCAGGTCATCGAAAAGATGTCTCATATCAAGGCGGTCTATCCTTTCCGGACCACCTGGGGCTATACCAACGCCGCCTTCCTCACGGCAGGACAGATCATCCCAAAAGCCTGCGGGCTCACCTGGGAACAATTCATACAGGACAGCCTTTTTACACCACTGGGCATGACCCATACCATCGCGCTTAGCAAGGACCTTCCGGCAGCCGCCAATAAATGTACCCCTTATACCATGGCCGAGGGGCGGCTGGTAAGGATACCATTTTGCAAGATCGACAACCTCGCACCGGCCGGCAGCATCAGCTCCTCCGTCAGCGATATGAGCAAATGGGTGATCATGCAGCTCGACAAAGGGAAGTATGAGGGACGCCAGGTCGTCCCGTCTTCTGCCATTGCACAGACCCGCTGGCCTCATTCCATCCTGGGCAATGGCGGGCATATGTTCAACGAAAGTCATTTTGCCCTCTACGGCCTTGGCTGGATGCTGCAGGAATACGACGGCCGGAAGATCGTCTCCCATACGGGCGGCGTCAATGGGTTCGTCACCAGCGTGACCCTGCTGCCGGAAGAGAACCTGGGTATCGTCGTGCTGACCAATACCGATCAGAATGCTTTTTACGAAGCGTTGAAATGGGAGATCCTGGACGCCTGGCTCAAGCTGCCGTACAGGAATTACAGCAATGTATACCTGCAGCGGACCATCCGCCAGCGGCAGGGGGAAGCCAAAGAAGACCAGCAATTCAAAGATTCCGTAAATCTTCATCTTCCCGCAACCCTGCCCCTGACGGCGTATACCGGACAATATTTCAACGATGTCTATGGGGATATACAGGTGGTACAGGAGAAGGGCGGGCTGCGTATGGTATTCTCCCATCACCCGGATATGTATGCGAAGCTGGAGTCCCTGGGCGGCAACAGGTTTTATGCCACCTTCTCCGACCCGGAATTCAGCAAGGCCGTCTTTCCCTTCGCGACGGAAGGAAATAAGGTAAAGTCCGTCACCGTGAAAGTGGCAGACTTCGTGGAATATACTCCTTATGAATTTGTGAAACGACCTTGACGGGGTCGCTTCCGGCCAGCCCGCCTGTTCAGGCGTCGCGAAAGACTCGGTCCCTAGCCGCCCAATCCCGGAGGCACGCTGTGAAGACCGATCCGATTGCCTTCCGTATCGATAAATATGGCCATATGCCCATATTCAGGACTTATCTCCGTCTTTGGAACGACGATCTGTCCACCGGCGGCCTGCACCTTATCCAATATTCGCTGTACATCGGGATTCGCATTCAGATAGACCAGCGGCCCATCCGTGGCGGAAGGCCTGTAAAACTCCGCCAGGGTCAGCGCGCCGCCGATGCCGGTGGCAGGATCAGCAATGGGGAACATACGCATTTTTATATGCGGCGTGTCCATCGGTATCATATGGATATCAAAGATGGTCTCATAGAACTGTTGGGCTCGTGACAGGTCCACCGTGGGTATCTCAAACCAACTGATAGCATTCTTGAAGATCATAGTTGTATATTTTTATGATTGTATAGCTAAATTTATAAAAAAAACCTTTTGGGCACCATGGAACAAACCAACCTTGGGATAGGCACACGTCTTCAACACACACAATACGGTCCCGGCGTCATCGTTGGCATTCGCTATGCCACTTACCTCATCTCCTTTATCAATCATGGTATCAAGGAGATTGATAAGAATGACGGGAACCTCGACGAGATCATTCCGGAGAACGTGACGGAAGAGATCGAAACCCATTCGGATGTGGAGCGGTCATTGTTAAAGATACTCCGGCTCTGGGGCGGCTTTTCGGAAATCGTTCCCCTGGGCGATAAGTGGCGGGGCGGCATGATGGTCCTCCAGCCCGGAGACAAGTCCGTCAAGCCGAAAGAAGTACCCATCGATGTCTTCTTTCACAAGATCGTCATGGCCCGGGACCGCCTGCGGGTGCTGGAACAGCAGATCAATGGACATAAAGGACTCAGCGATGAAGATAAGGTCAACCTTCAACAATATATTACCCGCATCTATGGGAGCTTTACCACTTTCAATGTGCTGTTCCGTAATAAAGAGCAGTGGTTTGTCGGAGAGAAGGAATAAACGACCTGTGGTCGTTTGCCCGAAGGGCCATAATTAGCGTACTTGTAGTGTCAATGGCTTGGACCGGCCAGGTCCATCCAGGAAAAAGATTCATCCGGTAGGCCCAAACAAAAACCTCCTTGTTAAGGAGGTTGCTCTAATCAGTTCCATTACCATTAAACCTTATCCTATTTATACTAAAATACCAAATAAGTAGATATTTTGATCCGATGTGCATGATTGGTGGAAAAAAGGCCAATAATGCACTTATCAATAGCATATTTTATATTTATTTCCGCCGGAGCCGCTTCCAGCGGTTCGCCCACCAGGACAGACATTAGCGGTTTGCGGGAATTGGGCTATTTTTATGGGAAGACCAATTCCCGCACATAAATTGTCCCTTATGACCTCCTTTATGATCCGTCTGTTCTGTCTCCTGCTTCTACCCGTATTCGTTTCAGCCCAGCCTTGGCTCAAGTTACATGAGAAGGCCATTGTCGTTGATACTCACAATGATGTATTATCCGGCGTCGTCATGCACGGCATGAATATCGAGACGGACCTTACGGGCAAAACACATTCCGACCTGGCCCGGTTTCGTAAAGGAGGGGTAGACGTACAGGTATTTTCCATTTTTTGCGACGACAGGTACGGAAAAGGCTCCGCTTTCAACAGGGCCCTCGAGGAGATCGATTCCCTCTATGCTATCGCAGCCCGTAATCCCGATAAGATGCAGATCGTCGTGGACCCAGCAGGATTGGAGAAGGCCGTCCGCCATCACAAGCTGGCAGCCATGATGGGAGTAGAAGGAGGGCATATGATGGAGGATGACCTGGATTACCTCGACAGCCTTTTCAAAAGAGGGGTTCGCTATATGACCCTCACCTGGAACAACAGCACTTCCTGGGCCACTTCCGCCAGGGACGAGAGCAGCCACGCCTGGACAGTCACACCCTACGGACTCACGGACAAGGGTAAGAAGATCGTACAACGCATGAATGAGCTGGGTATGCTTATAGATCTCTCCCATGTGGGCGAAAAGACATTCTGGGACGCTATCAATACTACCACCAAACCCGTTCTCGTATCCCACAGCAGCGTGTATGCGCTATGTCCCGTCTTCCGCAACCTGAAAGACGATCAGATAAAGGCCATTGGAAAAAATGGGGGAGTGATCCAGGTTAATTTCTATTCCGGATTTCTCGACAGCAATTATATGAAAAGACTGGACGCCTTTACCGCACGTCATAAAAGAGAGCTGGATTCGCTCACCGCACTCAACACACCCGGCTATGCCATCAACGAATACTTCTCGCATACCTATCCCCAGGAGGCAAATGCACTGCGGCCGCCGCTGTCCCTGCTCATCGATCATATCGACTACATCGTAAAGCTGATTGGCGCCGACCATGTAGGGCTGGGCTCCGACTTCGATGGTATAGAATCTGCGCCGCAGGAGCTGGATGATGTGACATGCTATCCCGTGATCACCCGGGAATTACTCAAAAGGAGATACAGCAAAGAAGATATTGAAAAGATACTGGGCGGTAATTTCATACGGGTGCTAAAGGCAAATATGCACTAATACGCCATTAGCTTTTTTACGTAATCCCCCAATCTCGACTTCGCCAAAAAATTCCTCTCCAGCTCGAGATTGAAAGGCACGGGTGTATCCAATGACGCACATCGCAGCACAGGCGCATCCAATGACGAAAAACAATGCTCCCCTATCCACGCAGCCACCTCCGCACCCACTCCACCCGTAAGGGTATCTTCATGCAACACCAGCGCCTTCCCAGTCCGGGCCACCGCCGCACGGATCGCCTCATGATCCAGCGGAAGAAGGGTCCGAAGATCCAGTATCTCGATAGAAATATCCTTATGCGTCTCCGCATATTCCAACGCCCAATGCACCCCGGCCCCATAGGTGATGATGGTAATATCACTCCCCTCTCTTACCCGTCGCGCCTTGCCGATCGGCGTTTCATACACGGCGTCCGGCACAAGCCCGCTGATGCTCCGGTACAATGCCTTGTGCTCAAAATACAGCACAGGATTGGGGTCATTGATCGCGGCTATCAGCAGCCCCTTGGCATCTTCCGGCGTAGACGGATACACCACCTTCAACCCGGGCGTATGCATGAACCACGCTTCATTGCTTTGTGAGTGAAATGGACCCGCGCCAACACCCGCGCCCGTAGGCATCCGGATCACAGTATCCGCGTTCTGTCCCCACCTGTAATGTACCTTGGCGAGATTATTTACTATTTGATTGAACCCCGACGTGACAAAATCCGCAAACTGCATTTCCATCACACTCTTATATCCTTCGAGGCTTAGCCCCAACGTACAGCCGACGATGGCACTCTCGCAAAGAGGTGTATTTCGCACCCGCTCTTTGCCAAACTCCTCCAGCAGCCCTTCAGTGATCTTGAATGCCCCGCCATATTCCGCGATATCCTGACCCATCAATACCAGCTTGGGATGCTGTTGCATGGATTGCCGCAGCCCATCCTTGATAGCTTCCAGCAGACGCTTCTCCGTAGCAGGACCGGCAATAGGTTGGTCGGCAGCAGGACCCCCAAAGGGTTGGGCAACAGGATTGGCCTTGATTGCCAGTGGTTTTTCCGCCACTGTGCGTATAAATTTCTTTCTAAAAGTAGATTTCTCATATGGTGAAGCCTGCGCACCCTCCAGCACGGGTTCAGGAGGAGCCTGCGGCTCCTCCACCGGAGGCATCGGCATAGCCGGTGCCTCCGGTGGCGCCATATACACATCCCCCAGCTCATCCCCCGTATTCGCCACTACCGGCGCATCTTTCACAGCCGCCAGCTCTGCTTCTATATGCTGATGTATCTCTTCTCTGATCCGGGCAATGTCTCCTTCATTCAACACCCCTCCTTCACGAAGAAAATTTTCAAAATTCACCACAGGATCCTTACGTCCCCAGTCCTCCAGCAGACTGGCAGGAACATATTTGATACCGCTGGCCTCCTCATGCCCCCGCATCCGGAAGGTCATACATTCCACCAGGTACGGCCGCTGATATTTTATACAGTATTCCCGTATCCCGCGAAGCGTATCATACACCGTAAGGATATTATTCCCATCGATACGCACCCCTTCCATCCCATAACCTTCAGCCTTATAGACAAGACTCTCACACCTGTACTGCTCCGAGACAGGCGTACTCAATGCATAACCATTATTTTCTACCAGGAATATCACAGGCAGATCCCAAACGGATGCCGTATTCAACGCTTCATGAAAATCACCCTCGCTGGTGCCGCCCTCACCCGTAAAGACAAGCACGGCTTTTTTCTTCCTGCTTAACTTGTACGCCAGCCCAACCCCGTCGGCAATACCCAGCTGAGGCCCTAAATGGGATATCATGCCGCAAATGGCATGCTCCCTGTCGCCGAAATGAAAGCTTCTTTCACGCCCCTTACTATACCCTTCACGGCTCCCCTGCCATTGTGAGAACAGCCTGGACATGGACAGACCCCGGGTGGTAAATACACCCAGGTTGCGATGCAAGGGAAGTATCCACTCATCACCTTCCATCGCCAGGGTCGCCCCCGCTGCAATGGCCTCCTGCCCAATGCCGCTAAACCACTTGCTGATCTTTCCCTGACGCAACAACACCAACATTTTCTCTTCTATCATTCGTGGCAGCAAAATGCTCCTGTACAGACGGATAAGCGCTTCGTTGCTAAGATCTTTTCTATCAAAGTTCATACAAATGGATGTTTTGCCTTACTCTTCCTCCTCCCTCCGCGCATCCTTATACAGAATGGACGTGAGAATGGATAAGAGCAGGCTGAATAAAAGCCCCCAGCCAAAACTATCTATCTGGATCCCACGAATAAAATTCGCAGCGACCAAAACAATAATGGCATTGATGATAAAGAGGAACAGGCCGAATGTAAATATCGTGATCGGTAAGGTAAGGATGATCAGAATAGGCTTTAGCAATGCGTTCAAAACCGCCAGCACCAGCGAAAACACCAGCGCCGTAAAAAAATCGATGATACGGACCCCGCTCAACACCGCAGACAGGCCGTAAGCTACCACGGCCGTGATCACAATGCGGAGGAGAAAGTTCATGAATACTTGTTTATGTTCAATTTAACACTTGTAGACAATATTCCGCCGATCTATTTTGACGGTGCCGGGCGGCAGCTTCACAATAGACTCATTATCAAAACCATATATAAATGGATTACACAACCATCAGCTCGAAGAATGCCTCGGGGTCCAGGTACTTTCTCGCCATCTCTCTCAGCTCTTCCGGAGTAATGGATTTCACGATCCGGATGCCTTCATAGAAATATTTCTCGTTCAGACCATTCAATATAAGATTCTTCCAGCGGCTGGCCACCTGGAACGGACCGTCCAGATCCCCCAATATAGTCCCGATAGCAAAATTCCGGGCCATCGCCAGCTCCTCTTCATCGATCAGCTCTTCCTGCAACAGCTCCATTTCCTTGTACACTTCTTCAATGGTCGCCCTGCCAACTTCCTTACCCGCCTCCGTAGTGATCATAAGCGCGCTTTCCTGGCGATTGTTCAGCAGATAGCTATAGATCCCATACGTATATCCTTTATCCTCCCGTATGTTCGTCATAAGCCTCGACCCAAAAAATCCGCCAAACACATTGTTCAGCACCTGTACTTTCTGGAAGTCGGGATGATGCCTGTTGGGAAAATTACGCGCGATCCTGATAGAACCCTGAACACCGTCCGGGTCATTGACCACATCATATTTCTTTTCGCTCGCTGGTAGGATAGCAGGCCAGGTAGAAGGGTCCTGGGCCACAGGAGCATGCAGGGGCATCCCTCCAAAATAACGCTCCATGTCCTGGGGCAGCGAGTCGGGCAGCTTGCCGGCAACAAGGATGCGGCAGGCGCCGCGGCGATAGTGGCGGTCATAGAACCCGACCAGGTCCGCGCGATCGAAATGCTGGAAATCCTCCAGCATGCTATACCGCCCATACGGGTGGTCAAACCCATACAGATAGGATTCGATCAGCCTGCCGGCGACAAAATCACTCTTCTTTAGATTGACCTGCAGCCGTTGCGAAGCATTTTTCTTATAGATACTTAACTCTTCCTCGGGAAAGACAGAATCCGAGATCAGCTCAGCGATCACGGGCAGCAGCTCGGGCAGATGCCTGGTAAGACAGTGCAGGGTGATATCCGCCGTCTCATGATGAGAAGCCCTGCTCAGATAGGCCCCATAGTATTCAAAATGCTCGCTGATCTGAAAGGCCGTGCGCGTGGAGGTTCCGTTCTTCAACAGCGCGCTCACCGCGGCTGCTATCCCGTTCTTTTTTTCATGCCAGTTGCCCGCATCAAAGATCCAGCTGATCATCATGGCGTCTTCATTACCCAGATTGATGGCATAAACTTCTACTCCATTACTAAGCACTTGTTTTCGGTACAGCGGCAATTGCAGGTTGAAATCTCTTGCGTCCTTTATAGGTGGTGCGATCGTTCGATTAAGCATGGGTAGCCCCTCCTTTGGGCTGACCACTGTGATAGTAAAGCGTGTTGCTGTTCTTTGGATCAAAGATCCGCTGGCTGGTAGTCAATATCTCCTCCGCCGTGACGGCCTGGTACTTCCCAAGCTCTGTATTCATCATATTGGCATCTCCCAGCAATTCATAAATAGCCAGGCTGTTGGCGCGGTTCATCACGCTCATGTCCTCAAATACGATGGCCGACTCGCTCTTATTCTTCACCTTTGTCAGTTCAAGCTCGGTCACTTGCTCTTTCGTCATCCGAACAAGCTCTTCTTCCACAGCCTTGTCCGCCTCTTCCAGCGTAACACCCTTGATCAGCTTGCCTTCGACGACCAGCAGCCCCGGGTCTACCGAGCCCGTATGATAACATTCTATCTGGCTGAATAATTTTTTCTCTTTTATCAGCGATTGATGTAGCCGGGAGGAAGTCCCTCCACCCAGTATCTCCGTGATCAGGTCCGCTACATAGTACCCCGGCTCGGTGCGCGCCGCCATGGGATATGCTTTGTACAGGGCATCCAACGGCACATCGGCCGTCACTTCCAGCTTGCGGATCTCATGCTGGGCCGGCTCTATGGGAAGATTGCGTACATACTTCTCGCCCGAAGGGATATCCCCAAACCATTTCTCCGCCAGCTCGCGGACCTGTTCCACGCTCACTTTACCCGCGACAACAAGAATGGCATTTACAGGCCGGTAGTATTTAAAGAAGAACTGCCGTACATCCTCCAGCTGAGCATCCTCGATATGGCTCAGCTTGCTGCCGATGGTCATCCAGCGGTAGGGGTGGTGCTTATACGTCAACTCGCGCATCTTGAACCATACATCCCCATAAGGCTTGTTGATATAATGCTCCTTGAACTCTTCACAGACGACTTTTCGCTGCACTTCCAGGCTTTTTTCGCTGAAGGCGAGGGACAACATCCTGTCACTCTCCAGGTAAAAAGCCGTCTCTATATTTTCCGCCGGCAGCTGGATATAATAGTTGGTAAAATCATTGGTGGTATAAGCATTGTTCTCTCCCCCCGCCAGCTGCAGGGGCGTCTCGAAATCTTCGATGTTGACGGAGCCGCCGAACATCAAATGTTCAAACAAATGCGCAAATCCTGTCTTTGCCGGGTCTTCGTCGCGAGCCCCTACATCATACAGTACGTTTACTACCGCCATAGGAGTGGAATGGTCCTCATGCACTAACACCCTCAATCCATTGGACAACTGAAATCGTTCAAATCTTATCATAATATTGATTCTCCTCCGGGCCAGCCGGCCGACCGACCACCGGACCCCCGAAAGGATATGCAAGTTAGGGAAAGTTTACAAGATACTTTTCACCCGCATGGTATGCTCCTGCAGGACGCCATTCCGCTTAATAATAAGCTTTACTTTTTCCCCTATGCTTTGCAGGATATTTTTGTAGATTTGTATGTTATTGCTGAAGTTATTGTTGACCGCCAGCACCACGTCGTCCGCCTTCAGACCCGCCTTGTCCGCAGGGGAGTTCGGCATGACATCCCCGATCCGGATCTCGCCTTCAATCCAGTAAATACCCAGGCCCGTATAAGAGTAGTCAAATTGATCCCTGTAATGCGAATTGGGTAACAGATAGATCTCTCTCCGGTCGTAATTCAGCGTCACATTGAACCTGCGAAGGATATCATTTCCCAGCAGCCCGCCCAGGTTGGGATAGGCCGTCACATTATAGTCGTCGTCAAAAACATAAGTAGGGACCTTACGGAACTTATATGGCCCAACCCTCACTTCCTTCAGCGTGGTCAGCTTCATGCTCGCCTTGCCGCCAAGCCCCTCCGCCTGCGTCTCGTAGAACTTGCGTTTAGGATCAAAAACACTGCTGTCATTGACAAAGTCCGAGGACAGCAGCATACAAAGACCGGCCCCCGTGTCGAAATAAAACCGGGCATCTATATTCTCGCCGTCCCTCACTATGGCATTCTGTATCGGCAGGCTGGCAATGACAGGCTTCAGCAGGTGGCCCCCTTTGGGATATTTGAACGTTCCCCTGGAGTACACATAAATGCGGGAACTGTCATAGTTGATGTGGACGATGTAGCGGGAAAAAAAGCTGTATCCAATGATGCCATCCACCTTCTCCCCATATACGCTGCTGAGAATATCATAGTCGTTGACATGGAAGTTCAGGCTGTCGATGTTGAGCCCTGGCAGATGCAATGTCTCATTGTAGACGAATCTTACCTGTCTTACACCCGCGATCCCCAGGATGGTCTTGTCGGAAGGCGTCGTGGAAAGACGCAGCCGTGCACAGGTGGCCGAATCCAGCGAGATACCGCCACTGCCCGTATCCAGGATAAAATTCAGGCTGTCGGGAAAGTTTCCCATACAGGCCCTTACCAGTATTACGCCTCCTGTAAATACCGTGAAGGGGAAGCTGGTGATCAATTTCGCAGGCGGCGGCACAAACTTTTCCTGTGCCTCCAGGTGCGGGCTGGAAAAACAAAAAGAAGGTAACAGCAGTATCAGTACATACCGGAAAATTTTCATTGGCGGAAAAGGTAAATAAGGGTGTTTTTTCTGGGGATACATAGTAGATAGGCAAGCTTTAGTTCCAACTATAAATATATCACCATTTTGTTGTTATGACAAGCCGTACATCACGAAATATGATCTTTTTTAAACAAGCATAAAACCGGGTTCAATCAAGTGTAGCCTGGGTTCAATCGAATTTGATCACAGAAGTTAGCGGACCACAGGTACGCTGGCCGAAGGCCCATCATTAGCCATCTGCGATGGAAAATTACTTTTAATAACAATTTGACGGAGCAGATTTCTACGAATGGGCCGTTCCTATGGATACAACGATCTATCCGCCGGACCAGTTGCCCCCTATCCTTGGTATTCCACCTGGCAAACGAACCTGTCGTTCGTTCGAAGGACAGACATTAAACCTTTGACACAATTGGCCTATTTTCTCTCAAAAGGACAATTGTGGCAATATCCTACCTTTGTACCCATTCAATTCGATGAACATGAACTTACCCGACCTGTATAAGAAGGCTTACGACCGCGAATTTTTGACGGTCGAAGAAGGCGTCTTTCTCTTCCAGAACGCCCCGCTCACGGAACTCATGTACCTGGCTGACGAACTGCGGAAAATAGCCGTGCCCCATGGGAAGGTCACCTGGCAGATAGACAGGAATGTCAACACTACCAATGTCTGTATCGCCAACTGTAAATTCTGTAATTTCTACCGTATACCCGGTCATGCCGATGCCTATATTACCAACATCGACACTTACAAAAGGAAGATAGAAGAGACGTTCAAATGGGGAGGGGATCAGCTGCTCCTGCAGGGAGGGCATCACCCCGAACTGGGCCTGGAATTCTATACCACCCTCTTTCGCCAGCTCAAGGAGCTATACCCAACCCTCAAGCTGCATACATTAGGGCCTCCCGAGGTCGCTCATATCTGTAAAAAAGAAAAAATGAGCCATCGCGACGTGCTGGCCGCCCTGAAGCAGGCGGGAATGGATTCCCTTCCCGGCGCCGGCGCCGAAATACTGGTCGACAGGGTGAGGCGGCTCATCAGCAAAGGCAAATGCGGCGCTCAGGAATGGCTCGACATCATGCACGAAGCACATAAGCTGCACATCACCACCTCCGCCACCATGATGTTCGGACACGTAGAGACCCTGCACGAGCGGTTCGAGCACCTGGTAAAGATCAGGGAGGTACAATCCAGGAAGCCTGCCGAAGCAAAGGGGTTTCTCGCCTTTATCCCCTGGACCTTCCAGGACGTCGATACCCTGCTCACCCGGATCAGGGGCGTACATAACCTCACCACCCCCGAAGAATATATCCGCATGATCGCCATGAGCCGTATCATGCTCCCCAATGTCAAGAATATCCAGGCATCCTGGCTCACCGTCGGCAAACAGACGGCACAGCTTTGTCTTCATGCCGGCGCCAATGACTTTGGCAGCATCATGCTGGAGGAAAATGTGGTCAGCGCCGCCGGGGCCCCCCACCGATTCACCGCAAGAGGTATCCAGGAGGCAATAAAGGAGGCAGGCTTCGAACCCCAGCTGAGAAATCAGCAGTATGAATGGCGGGAACAGCCTATCTCGATGGAGGAGCAGGTTATAAATTATTAATTATCAATATGAGTTAAAAAATTGGGGACTACCCTAAGTAGTTACCCTAGTTTTTTTGTAGTCTCGGAAACTTAAACGGGCGATTTTTCGTTTCTTAGGAGACTCTTACCATATTCATGAAAAGCCCGTTTCGTAAACTTATACGCATATCAGTTATACTATTCGTACTGGTACTCCTTTTCAATTTCTTTGGGTACTATGTAAATCATATTAAGTCATTAGAGAACAAAGAGTTAATAGAGGCTATCAATAAGTCGGGCGGCCAGCAGACCCTCTGCCAGCTCATCACAAAGCAGTCTCTTCTCCTCCTAAATGACCCCGACCGCAGGATTATTCATGCCCAAAAGGACTCCCTGTCCTCCTATCTTACCCAATTCCAGGCAGAACAACAGCTGCTGCTGGAACAAGCCAACACAGCCAAACCACCGGTCCCAGATAAGATCTTCCAGATCAAGCTCTTACTCTCCAGTTCGCAACAATATTTCCTGCCCCTGATGGCCATTGGCCAGGAACTTGCCCAGGCAGATTCCTCCCTGATGGCGATCAACCATCAGCTGTACATGCGCGATCTCCTGTACAACGAACAGAAATACAATGCTTTACTTGGACAGGTGACCCAATACTACTCCGAGCTGGTCAATGAAAAGAATAGTGAGGTTGCCACTATCGACACGGGAAAATTCATTTCCCTTATCATCGCCATCATCTGCCTGGCCCTGCTGGTGCTGGAACCCGCCTTCAAAAAGGGCGAAAAGAATTATAACGAGCTGCAAAAGGCCCGGAACGAGCTGTTGAATGAAAAGAAGTTTTTGGCATCCATCCTTCAGTCGCAAACCAATTATGTCATCCGCCTCAATCGTCAGGGTCAATTCACCTATGCCAATCCCGCTTTCTTAAAAACTTTCGAATACGCTGAACAGGACCTCCAGCACGTGCTTTTCTATACCACCATCTTTCCCAAAGACCTCGCCCGCTGCCAGCAGGTGGCTAATGAATGCTGGAACAACCCGGGCAAAATATCCCGCCTGCTGATCCGCAAACCCATCGGGCAGTCCCGTCAGTTCATATGGACGGAATGGGAATTCCTCGCCTTGCAGGATGAGAGCGGTCAGGTCAACGAGATCCAGGGCATCGGGCTCAATGTCTCGGAGAAGCTGCAGACACAGCAGATAAAAGAAGATGCCATCCGCACCCTGTCCTATGCCATGACATACGCCAGAATGGGTTCCTGGAAACTTGACTTTGTCTCCGGCGAGCTATCCCTTAGTAAAGAGTTCAAGGCCCTGCTGGCCATGGATGATGAAGACCCCGATAAGATCTCCATGGATACCTTCCTCCATACCTACATCGTACCAGAAGATTTCAATATGGTGTCCGATGAGCTGGCCAGGGCCATCCAGCATAAAGAGAACACGGGTTACGAAAGCTCCCTTTCCTGCCGCGTGATTACCAAACAGGGATGGATGCGTTATTTGTCCATAAAAGGCAAAATGGTGGACGAACAGATGGAATTTGGCATTGCACAGGATATCACCGCCCAGAAGGAGTCGGAGAATGCCTTGCTCAACAGCGAACAGAAATTCCGTCTCCTGGCGGAGAACTCCGAGGATATCATCAGCGTCCATGCCATCGACGGCACCATCTGGTATCTGTCACCGTCTGTTAAGACGGTCCTGGGATATGAAGTGGATGATGTCATCGGCCGCCCCTTCAAACAGTATGTCCATCCGGACGACAGGCGCAAGTTCGTCTCAGCCGAAGAAATTCCTTCCTTCTCCACTAAGGACAGCCTCATTGTACGTTACAGGATCTTACGCCAGGACGGCACCTATATCTGGCTGGAGACCATTATCAAACCCATTGCCGATGAAGAAGAGCTGGTAAAGCTCATCTGTACGTCCCGTAACATCACTGACCAGATGATCGCGCAGGAGAAGCTGAAGAAAAAAGACCAGCTGCTGCATGCCGTTGCACAGGCCACACACTCGCTGCTCATCAATACCCGACTGGATCAGGCCATCAGGGAGTCCATCCAGATCCTTGGCAGCCGGGCAACGGTGGACAGGGTCTATGTATTCCAGAATCATTTCGACAACGCCGCCGCAAAATGGCTTACCACGGAGACCTATGAATGGACAGAGCACCCTGACGATCTGCGCATCAACAGGGACGTCATAAAGAATATCCCTTTCGAAAATATAAAAAAGATCATCGAACCCCTGCAGGCCAAAAAACCATTTGTCAGCTACAAGAGCAAGGAAGAAGATCCACAGCTGGTCCATATTTATAATACCAGCACGGTCCTCGCCTCCGTCGCCGTCCCCATCTTTCTGAAAGACGAATTTTGGGGGTTTGTAGGTTTTGATGAATTGAAAAAGGAAAGGGAATGGTCGGAGGCCGAATTTTCCATCCTTCGCTCTTACGCCTCTTCCCTGGCAGCCGCCATCGAGCGTAAGCAGATAGAAGTGGAACTGGTACAGGCCAAAGAGCTGGCAGAATCCGCCAGCCTCGCCAAGAGCGAGTTTATGGCCAATATGAGCCACGAGCTCCGCACCCCCATGAACGGTATCATCGGGTTCACCGACCTGGTGCTGACCACCGAATTGCAAAAAGCCCAACGGGACTACCTGCAGAATGTAAAGAAATCCGCCTATGGCCTCCTGGGTATTATCAACGACATCCTGGACTTCTCGAAGATCGAGGCGGGCAAGCTCCACATCGAACACACCCTCTTCAAGCTGGATGAGCTGATAGAAGAGACCATCGACATGCTCACCATCAAGGCCTTTGAAAAGAAATTAGAAATGCTCTACCGGGTAGAGCCTTCCATCCCGTCCCAGTTCGTAGGAGACCCTACGCGTATCCGTCAGATAGTCGTCAACCTCGTGGGCAATGCCATCAAGTTCACCGGCGAAGGCGAGATCCTTGTATCCATCGACAAGGATGGCGATAGTTATTCCCAGGATGGAAAACAATATATAAGACTGGCCATACGGGTAAAAGATACAGGCATCGGCATCCGCAAGGAGAAATTGCAGAAGATATTCGAAAGCTTCACCCAGGCCGATACCTCCACTACCCGTAAATATGGCGGCACGGGTCTGGGACTTACCATCTCCCGCAGCCTGTCCGAGCTCATGGGCGGCCAGCTCATTGTGGAAAGTGAACCCGCCAAAGGCAGCTCCTTTACCCTTCAGCTGACCCTGGAGGTCGCCAACGAGCAGCCGGAGGTCCTTCTGCCGCCGCAGCCGCTCCTAAACAAAGTACTGATCATAGATGACAACCTCAGCAACCTGCAGCTGATGAAGGAGAATTTCGGGTATTTCAATATCGAGGCCGACCTCGCAGTCAGCGGCGCACTCGCGCTGGCAAAAATTAAAGAGGCAGCCGGAAAGAATGAACCATATAATCTCATCGTCACGGATCACCTCATGCCCGGAATGGATGGCATCGCCCTGGTAAAAGAAATAAAAAAGACCTTCCCTGGACAGGAACAGCTCTTTATGCTTATGCTGTCCTCGACGGAAAAAAATATCTACCATAGCGAGGCGGTCCGCGCGGGTATTAATAAGTTCCTTTCCAAGCCGGTGAAAATGCATGAGCTGCACGCTACCCTGCTCTCCCTGTTCGAAAAGAACATGCAGACGGACAGCCTCCATCCCTCTCTTCCCGCCAATGTCGAAAAGATCACCGAGCCCACCACTATCATGGTGGCCGATGACGACCCGATCAATATGCTCCTCATATCGGAAGTCCTCCGCAGAATGGGTTTCGAGGTCATACAGGTGAGCAACGGCAAAGAAGCCCTGGACAGACTGCCCCATTGCGAACCCGTGATCATATTCATGGACGTCAACATGCCTGAAATGGACGGCTATACTACCACCAGGGCTATCCGTAAAATGCCGGAACCTTATCGCAATATCCCCATCGTGGCGCTCACAGCCGATGCCATGAAGGGTGACAGGGAAAAATGCCTGGACGCGGGAATGAATAACTATATCTCCAAACCCTTCCGCCTGGAAGAGATCGATGAAGTGTTAAGACATTATACATTGGTAGTGTAGCGCCAATCTCCGCCCCCGCTCATGGCCACCCCGCCCCCAAATGGCTTATAGGACAAATCTGTATCCAACCCCCTTTATCGTAATAATTTCAAGCCGGCTATCCTCCTTTAGATAGCTCCGCAGCTTGGTAACATATACATCCAAATTACGACTATTGAAAAAACTGTCATTCCCCCATAATAATTGAAGAATATCTTTTCGATCGATGACCTTGTCCTTACCCGCATATAAAAATTTCAACAGCTCATTTTCCCTGAAAGATAATTTCCGCTCCACACCATCCAGCTCCAGCACCTGTCTCCGCCAAAAGAAGCAGTATCTTCCAATATCCACCGATTCGCCCGGCAGCGAAGAGGGAATGCCTTCTTTATTCCGGAGCGTATTCTGTATCCGCACGATCATCTCCTCCATGCTGAATGGCTTCCGTATATAATCATTACCCCCCAGTGTAAAACCTTTCACCACGTCCTCCGTCCTGCTCTTGGCCGTGACAAAAAGAATAGGCACATCCTTATCCAGGTCACGTATCTCTTCTGCGATCTCAAAGCCATCCTTGTTGGGCAGCATGATATCCAGCACACATACATCCGGACATTGCTTCGTAAAGACGGGTAACACTTTGGCGCCATCGGTCTCCATAAACACCTCGAAACCTCTGCTCTCCAGGCTCTCCTTGACGATCTTCCCCAAAAAGAGCTCATCCTCGACGTATAGTATCTTTATCTTAGGCATAGTCACGCGGGATTTTAATGGTAAAATGACTTCCGACACCCACCGTACTGCGTACCTTGATCTCTCCTCCATGGCGTTTGACAACATAGGCGACGTAACTAAGTCCCAGGCCATACCCTTTTACATTGTGATGATCTCCCGTAGGCACGCGAAAGAATTTCTCAAAGATCCTGTCTTTGTAGTCGGCAGGAATACCTATCCCATTGTCGGAGATGGACAAAAGAATATGATCCGTATCCCCATGCAGGTTGATCAATACGAGAGGAGATGTCTTGCTATATTTCAGGGCATTATCCAGAAGATTGTAGATGACGCTGGTGAAATGCAGCTTGTCCGCCCGCAGCTGGAATTTTCTGGGATCGCTGTTCCTTGGTTCGACTTTTCCCGGAGCCCCGCCGTCCCCTGGTCTCCCTGCTACATTCGCCGGCCCGTCTGTCCCCGCCACGCCATTCCGGCCCGGCCCAACCCTTTGTATCCCCGGCTCATTCGGTCCCGCCATGAGCCTGACCTTTGCCTGGTATTTCTCGAACTGCAGCCGCATGGATGCCATAATATCCTCTACCAGGACCTTCAGGTCGAACTCATCCTTTCTCAGCTCGATCTCCTGTTTTTCAAACAGGGACAATTTCAGCACCTTATCCACCAGCAGCGAAAGACGCTGCAGCTCATGTGTGCTGATCTCCAGGTATTCCCTCGTGCGGACGGGGTCTTTCAAAGCATCGAACTCTTTCAACGCCTCGACGGCCACGCTCACGGTGGCAATAGGGGTCTTCAGCTCGTGGGTGATATTGCTGATAAAATCGTTCTTCAGTACAATGAGCTTTTGCTGTTGCCGCCAGTTCCGATACAGCAGGAGAAAGGAAAGGATCGTGACGCCTACCAATACCAGCGAAAAGAGCAGCTGTGGACCCAGTCGCCACGCCGTCAGCCAGAAAGTATTCTCCAGGTGTACCTGGTAGGAGATGGGCTTGGTAAAACCAAGGATCACACTACCCTCTTCGCCATCCGGGAAAAGTCTCTCCTTTGTCCCAGCCTGCGGTGCTGCCTTCATAACAATGGGAGTCGCCTTGATGACAAATGACGTATGTATCCCTTCTTTCTCCAATACCTGTGCAAATCTGTCGTGCATCTCCTTTTCCGTCACAGGCTCCTGCAGCGAATCTACGCTTGACAGGAAGGCCGCGACACCGCCAATTTCCTGCTTTCGAAAGAACATCTCATGAAGACCCGTATCAGAGCGCTTGTCTGTCGTATCGCTGCGTATCATGACCATCAGGGACTGTGCCGGCCCCTTCTTTCCCGCCGTGTCCAGCGAGACCCTTTCCTGGACAATATTTATCGTGCTCATCACTCCCATGGGGTCCGGCGGCATGGGAAACCTGGCATGTACCGACGTATCGAGATGGAGCTTGGACGCCTGCAGCTTGAACAGCGTCTCCCTGAACAAGAGATTGGTCCGGAGGGTGAGCAGCCGGTTCTCCTCCACATAGTTCTTCCTTATCCAGTAGGCCTGGAAAAGCACGATCGCCGCGATCGTCACTACCATCAATAATATGGATACCCTACGCTTATTCATCTAATTGCCAAATTTATGGAAAAGGTTTGCCGGCGTATTAAAACATTAACCTTAATTAACATTAAACCAATAGCGCTTAACCTGCCTTGCGCCGCGCCTCAGATAGATTTGTAGCTAAATCGACAATGTATGCTCCTGCAAAAACAAATGCTGCTGATAGTCCTGACGCTCATCGCTGTAGAGACAGTCCGGGCTCAGGCTAATGTCCGTCCTTCGGACAACGAGCCGCCGGCCCGTTCTGTTAAGGAAGGCCGGATAGTCTATAAAAGAAAAATAAATGTTCATCGCCGCATGGAAGATGAGAACATGAAAAGGATGATGCCCGAATTCGACAGCGCCCGATCCGAGTTGCTGTTCTCCGCCGACCAGTCGCTTTACCGCAATATAAAGGAGGCCGAAGACATCCGTGACCAGGCAGGGCAGGACCAGGACGCACCGGTCGTACACATGAAATTTGGGGGAGGCGACGATCAGACCTATAAAAATTATACATCGGAAAAAATGACACAACAGCGGGAGCTCGGTCCAAAAAAATACATCATCGAAGACAGCTTCCCTCATTATACCTGGAAAATGGAGTCCGACACGCAGACCATCCACGGATACCTCTGTAAAAAAGCTACCACAAAAGGACGCCAGGGCAATGCCGTTACAGCCTGGTATACGGAAGATATACAGTGCCCCTCCGGACCGGAAGATTACGGGGGCCTTCCCGGACTCATCCTCCGGCTCGATATAAATAATGAGGAAGTGGTCTTCTCCGCCGACGACATCTCCACAAAAGGCCTGGACAAAGGACTCGTCCATGCTCCCACCGACGGCAAAAAGATCACCCGCGATGCCTTCCGCAAAATGCTTGAAGAACAGTTCGGACCCGGCGCCGGTGGAGGCCAGCCGGTGATCAGGATGATGATACGGAATTAGCGCTGCCAACGCTCACTCCGTGCGCAGGCTTTCCACCGGGTTGGCAACCGCCGCCTTCAACGCCTGGAAGCTCACCGTCAGCAGGGCAATGACGATGGTCGACACCCCCGCCAGCGCAAATACCCACCAGGACATGGTCGTCCGGTAGGCAAAATCCTGTAACCACTGATGCATAAAATACCAGGAGATGGGCGCCGCAATGACAAAGGCGATCAGCACCAGGATCACAAAATCCCGGTTGAGCATGACGGTAATATCCGTTACGCTTGCCCCCAGCACCTTGCGAATGCCTATCTCCTTGGTCCTTTTTTGTGCCGTAAATAACCCTAGCCCAAAAAGACCCATACAGGAGATAAAAATGGTGATACCCATCGCCACATTGATAAGCCAGGCCGTATTTTCTTCCTGGCCATATAGCCAGGTGATGGATTCATTCAAAAAACTGTATTGAAAACCATCATTGGGGAATACCTTCTTCCATTCCTGCTCCATCCCGGCCAGCAGGGTCTTTACCTCCTTCGTATTCTTTTCCGACGCCGTCAATCGTATGGCCACACTGTGCTTGTAATCCGGCATATTCCCAATCGCCGCCGGCTCTATCGCATCGTGAAAGGACCCTTGATAAAAATCCGCGACAACCCCAACGATGGGATAGACCTGATCCCCGTTCGGCCCCTTCCATTCTACTTGTTTGCCTATTGCCTCCTGTGGACTCCGGCATCCCAGCGCCCTGGTAAATGTCTCATTGACGACGAACTCCTTCAGGCTGTCACTGTGCAACAGGTTCCGGCCGGCTATGAGCTTCATCTTATAAAAAGGAATATACTCCTCGTCCCCCACTTCTGTCACCGAGTTCACATTCACCTCTCTTTTCCCGTCCTTATACGTAAGGGTGTTACCCATCTTGGCAAACCCCATGGGAGCATTCCCCTGCAGCAGCACCCTGTCGATGCCTTTCAGCTTTTGAATATTCGCGGCAAACACCCGCAGCTTCCCCTGCCTGTCACCCCACTTATTGATAGTAATGATCCCATCGGTGCTAAATCCCTTATCGGTATCCTGCATAAAATTTACCTGCTTCCCGATGACCATCGCCGCCACGATAAACACGAGCGATACGGTGAACTGAAATACGATCAGCGCTTTCCGCAATCCGATCTTTTCGGTGCCCTTGTGCAGCGTCACCCCTTTCAGGGTCAATACAGGCAGATAGGAGGAGAGCAGCCTCGCGGGATAAAGGCCGGCCAGGACGGTAGTCACTATGGTAATAGTCAGCAAAAATACCAACACATGTGGCTGTAAAAAATGAAATCGCACGCCGGGAGGTACATAATCCTTGAATGCATGCAGCACCGGCTCTACCAGAAGCACAGACAGCAGCACCGCAAAAAGAGTTACCACCAGGGTCTCTATCAGGAATTGGAAGATGATATGTTTCCGCCGGCTGCCCAGCACTTTGCGAACACCTACTTCTCTTGCCCGTTGAAGGGACTGGGCCGTCGACAAATTGATAAAGTTCATCACCGCCAGCACCAGGATGAACACGGCTACACCCATCAGCATATACAAAGTAGGCAGATGCGGCTTGCGAAAATCATCCCCGTCATCCCCGCGATGGAACTCCATGGCAAAATGAATATCCGTTATGGGTTGGAGCCTCAATGTTATTTTTGGCCCCGGATCTTCCTGGTGTACATGCTCACTTAAATAGGCATTCATACGGGCATTCACGACCTCCGGCTTTGTTCCCTTCGCCAGTTTGACAAAGACCATGGAAGAATGGGGCCGCAGACTGTTCCAGTCCTCGGTTGGGATACGGCCCTTCAAAAAGCTGCGGGTGGCCGTCCCGATGGAAATAAAATCCGTATATCCAAAATCCGTATGACGCACCCAGTCCTTTACCACGCCGCCTACCGTCACCGGTAGGGAATCATCGTAGATCACGGTCCTGCCGATGACCTTATCCAAAGGAATATTTCCAAAATACATTCGAGCCCTCTTCTCGGACAACACCACTTTAAACGGTTCACTCAGCACTTCAGGGCGGCCGGCCAGCCACTCGTATTGAAATATCCTGAAATATTGAGGGTTCGTAATGATCGTGGACGCCGTCCAGGAGTCGGCGATCCTGTTATCAAATCGTTTAGGAGGATTCTTCCCATCCGGGATGCTCACCCCCGCGCCGAAGTCGTAAAAAGCCGCCTTCGCCTCGAAGCCGGGTATCTCGGTCTCGAGTCCGCCCATATCGCTGAGCAGGGAATTCGCAAACATGGTGTTACCGTCGGGCGCCTTTGCCTCCCCAACGATCCGGTAGATCCTGTCCCCACCCGGATGATCCCTGTCGAAGCTGAACTCAAAATTGGTGATCAGGTAGATCACCATACAGGCGCAGATGCCAAGCGCCAGTCCGATAACATTGATGGTGGTGTAGATCTTATGCCGGGTGATATTACGCCAGGCAATCGTAAAGTAGTTCCTTAGCATGATAGTTGGCCTCCTGCCCCGGAACACCGCGAATAAAATGCCGGAACGCCGACTATCTGTAAATCAGTTCGATAGTTGTGCCCACGCCCACCGGCCTGTCCGCTATCGTTACACCCAATGTCCACTGCCGGGCGCAAACGTCCCCCCGGGCGCTCGCACAAACCTGGACCTCATCGCATGATCTTTATATCCGGCCCCCTTCTTTCCACCCCGCCTTTTACCGCTCTTCCGGCAAATCTGTTGATGCTATACGTAAAGCTCAGGAGCCAATACCGGTTCAATACCTGGTAGGACATATCATCGATGTAGTTCTGGCTGGTGTTCCGTGAAAAGCCGGTATTCTGGCGCAGCATATCGAACACCTGCAGACGCAACAGCCCCCGCCTGTTCTTAAAAAGCTGCGACGCCACCCCCGCATTCCAGACAAAGGGACTGCTGTTATAGCCCGCCGGCAGCCCGCTGCGATGGATGTAGTTAAAGTCGCTGGCAAGGCTTAGCCGCTTGGTCAGGTACCAGTTAAGATCCAGGTTATAGGTCTCCGTCCAGTAGTGCTGGTTTTGCCCCGGCAACAGGGAATAACGGGCATCATTGTATTCCACCTTGGCGCCGCCGGAGATATCCAGCGATTCCTTATAAGAGAAATTTACATCCACCCCCTGTCCCAGTGTCCATGTATTCCCATTATTACGGACCCCGTTCACCAGGCTGGCATTATGATCATAGGAGACATCGCTTTTCAGGTTCACCATCGAGCGTATGCTCCGCACCGGGAATTCCCAGGAGATAAATCCATTCGCCTGGTATAATCCATCCAGGTTCAAAGGCTTCGACGTCCTTACGCCTACGCTATCGGCCTCGTCGTCATTAACAATACGATGTCGTATACCGTTGTAGTTCAGCATAGCAAAAAAGCTCGTACGTTGAAAAGGGTCAAAGGAAATATAGTTCAGCCGGAGAGAATGATAATACTCCTGTTGCAGTCCCGGATTGCCCGCCTTTATATTCAAAGGGTCCGAGTTGTCCGGCACAGGCTGCAGCTGCGACAGGCTGGGCTGATTCGTATAGGTGATATACTGCATACGCAGGTTGCTGTATTTGGAAAAATCATACTGGAACAGGGCATTGGGCAGCAGGTTGTTAAAGGTCTGCCGCAGCAGGCTGTCCTTGCTTATATACCCAAATACGTTTGTTGATGTCACCTGCTGGAGAGTAGCGCCCAGCGTAAAATTGAATTTCTCCCGTTGATGCAGAAAAGCCAGACCTTCCCGGTGATAGGTGAACGTATTCCGAAGATCATTTGTCTGCTGCTGATTGAGCAGGGAGTATTTTCCCGTAGCATCCGCATCAAAAGTTTGCTTGCCCGTCTCGCTATGACTTTGATAAAAGTTGTAGCTCATTTCCAGTAGTGATCTTTTTGAGAACGGCTCTGTATAGTTGACCACTGCCCCATAACTGTTCCCGTGTGTCGGGTTATTATACAATTGATTTAACGTATCGGCTCCGCCTTGGCGGAAATGATTGACGGAATAATTGTTCCCTCCGCCGGTACCTTTATTCAACCCAAAGGAGAGATTTACAGACAGCGTCCTTCCTTTCAGGGCGAATCGATGACGAAGCAGGGCGCTATTGTTCCAGCTGTATCCATCCATATGCGCCATGGAATGGGAGGTGCTCGTATTCAGCAGGGCATTGCTTGCCCTGTCCCGGGAGCTGTCGACAGCGGTAGATGAGCTGCTGCTCCGCTGCCAGGTGAACCCACTGGTGATCTTCATCGAATTGAAGCTATCCAGACGGGCGTCGGAAAGGAAGTTGATCCGCTGATTCTCATTGTGCCTGTCCGTCGCCCCCGTATGATCCTGGTTATAGGAATTGTCGGGAGAAAGATATTGTTTGGCGTCCTTTTGCCGGATACGGTCATCCGCCTGATTGAAAAAATAGCTGCCGCCAATATCCATGCGGCCCCGGAAGTTGTCGGAAAGGTTCACACCACCCGCCTTGGTGGTGGTAATGGCCTGGCTGCCCGTCGAGAGACCATCAATTGGAACGCTGGAATTATTTCCGCCCAGCGTTATCTTTCCGCCGCCGCTGCTTCCGATACCGCCATTGTTAAAACCCATCACGTCCTGGAAGGAAAAGCCTTGTTTGTTCGTGTTATTCCACATTCCCAGGGTAGAGAGCTGCTGATTGTTCTTAAACTGGTTCAGGTTGAACTTGGATTCATATCGCCCATCGCTCATCGCCGGAAAGCCGGTCCCGCCATCGCCTTCGTTGCTCCCGCCCTTCCCCCCCGCGTCCCTTCCTCCTCCTGCCGTCAGCCGGCCAAATATCCCATGCTTCCGGTCTTTTTTGATGGTCAGATTGATCGTTCGCTGGCTGTTGCCGTCATCAAATCCTGTGAATTCACTTTGGTCGGATTTTTTGTCAAAAACCTGGACCTTGTCCACCGCATCCGCCGGCAGGTTCTTGGAAGCTATCTTGGGATCATTGCCAAAAAACTCCTTTCCATCCACCAGCACTTTTTTCACCTCCTGCCCATTCGCCTTTATATTCCCGTTCTTATCCACCTGCACGCCGGGCAGCTTTTTCAACAGGTCCTCGACGACAGCATCCGGCTTGGTGCGAAAAGAGCCCGCGTTGAATTCAATGGTATCATGCCGGATAGACACCGGTGGAGCCTCCTGCTGCACGGTCACGGCCTCCAATGTGCTGCTCTTATCCGTTAGGATTATCTCCCCCAGGTCCACCGCCTTTAGCAGGTCGGTAATGACAAAATTGCGGCTTACGGACCCATAGCCTATATGCGACACCAATAGCCGGTAAGTCCCATTGCTCAGCCTGGACAGCACAAAGGCGCCGGAAGCATTGCTTCGGGCAAAGTTGACCAGCGACGAGTCCCGCGCATTCAATATGGTTAATGTCGCATCGGACACAGGTATATGGGCGGCCGTATCTTTCAGCCTGCCCCTTACGCTGCCGTCGGCCTGGGCCAATGCCTGCAGACTTGCCAAAGAGAAAAATAAGAGGAGAGTAAAATTTATTTTCATCGCCAGTGGTTGATATCCGGAACGAACCTCCGGTCCGTTCCAGTTGGCAACGAAAGTAGTTGTCCTCTCAGTTAACGAGGTTTGATATAAGGTTAATGAAGGTTAAATTCCGGAAGTCGGGTTCTCCGGTCAATGTACCCCGCATCAATTCACCGTCACCGCGCCCTGGACATCATCCGGATTGTCACGGTCATTCACGCTCACCATTATCCTCCACTTATTGCCCACCTGATGGAGCGAAAGCCCCACCTTCAGCCGCTTCATATCCCCTACGCCGGGTAAAAGCGAGAACACGACACGCGTACATTTCTTCGCCTCATCGGGAGTTTCGTACACGCCGCTGAGAATAAAAGTCTTTTGCGCGCTGGTGGTAACAATGCTATTGCTGAGCTGGTTATAGATCTGTTGAAATCTGTCCCTGGCCGCTGTAAAGCTTTCTGAATCCAGGACGATACAGTTCCAGGCGTAGCCTTCGTTGGATGTCATTCCCTGCCCGCCCGTGAGCACTACAATACAGGATGGACTGCCGGGCAATTGCAGTGTAGATCTATATTCAGCCGTCTGATGCTCCTGGCTGATCAATTCACCTTTGATATTACGAAAATGGTTGGGGTAATCCTGGATGACTTTTTCAAGTATGGATTGGGTCTTGTTGGAAAAAACCCCCTGCGCCGCCAGTGTCGCCGAAAGCAACACAAGCGCCATCGTGAGAATTGTGTTTCTCATAGAAAAGGATTTCGAACAAGGTACGAACTATCTAACCCCGCCGCAATAGGAAATTTACGTGGCTTAACAATGCATTGTGGATAAATTGTACAATAAATGCGTATATTGTGCGTTATATAAAGTTATACCCTGATTAACTACATTAAAAAAAACCTATACCCATGCCCAAATCCAATATGTCTTTTGACACACGCAACGCAAAGATTTACAAGGACATATATCGTCCTTCGTCTAATTTGACCCGGTTTTTTCGGACTATTTTGTCCGTCATTCTCATAGGTCAGTCGCCTGTGACGCATACGGATCACCATTATAGGAGAAAATAAAGTCTTAAACAAAAAACCCGCCGAATGGCGGGTTTTTTGTTTTTAGAGGTGCCTTCAGATAAAAATAGCCCCCTAAAAATATCTAATGATGGGCCATCGGCCAGGTCGTCTGTGACGACCTTTGTCAGGGCGGCCCGTCCGCTTACTCCAACGGCCCCCCTTTAAAACCACCACCTCCACCATCATGGAATCCGCCTCCCGGACGGGGACCCCGGAAGAACCCGGGCATCCGGCGCTGATTGCTGCCGGCGAAATTATTCAGGTTATACGTAAAGGTCAGCATGGCATATCTGGTCAGCACATTGTTCCTGTTATACGTCACCTGCCCCAGGTTACTGACCGTCTTGCTCACAGATACATTCTGGTTCAGCAGGTCAAAGACCGTGAGACGTATCTCCCCATTCTTCTTCTTGAACAGTTGCTTGGCTATGCTGGGGTTCAGCAATGGGACGCTGGCATTATACCCGCTGGAATGCGTATTGGTATACGTATAGTCGAAGGTAGTGGCGATAAGCCAGCCATTGTTCGTATAGGCTGTTATCTCCGCGGAAAGCACTTCCGAGAATGAATTCAGATTGCCCGTATTAGCCGTTGTGGAAGAGCCCTTGGTATTCAGCGGCGCCGTCTTGCGGGCAATATTATACGTAGTGGAAGAGCTGAAATTCATATCGAAGTTCTTCTTGATATTCGTCGTCCAGCTGATGGTCTCCGTCATGCTGGTGTTGTGCACAAAAATATGCTTATAGAACCCATCCAGTGCCGATAAAGAGTCTGCCGCCTGCAGGGACTGGCTTTGCGAGTAGTTCACATTCGTAATAAAATTCAGGTTGGACTTTGGTTTCTTGATGGGGAATCCGTAATTGAAATATCCGGATACATTCCAGGTGCCGTTGAGGTTCCTGTATGTAGTGGTCTGTCCGCCCTTGTCATTGTACCAGAACAGGGACTGGATATCGTGTACGGTCGTGCTGGCATTCACCGTGGCAAAGATCACCCGCTGGCTGCCGGGGTCGAAATTGGTATACAGCACCCGCAGGCTGTGTGTGAACTGGGGACGAAGGTCCGGATTACCCACCGTATAGCTGATCTGGTCCGAAGTGGTGGTCAGCGGCTGCAGCTGCGAGGCGGTAGGCTGTCCCGTCCTGCCGGAATAGAATGCCCTCAGGTGGGAAGTTCGGGACCACAGATACTGAAAGTTCACCGTGGGCGTAAGGTTTACATAGTTGCGCGCCACCGTGATACCCTTGGTGGTGTTGTCGCTGTTGTAGCTGGTGAACTGTAAGCCCGATCCAGCCGAAAGATTGAACTTTTGGTTTTGTATACGCCAGTTCAGGGTGAACCTGTCCGAGTTGGAGACGAACTTATACGAATTGGTGAACAGGCTGTCCAGACGGCTGTACCCCTGGACCGAATCCGTAAAATCATAGGTATTGTTCCGCGTCGTATTGTTCGTGTAGCTGTGATTATAATTCAATTCCAGGATCTGGTTCTTGGCTATCGGCTCCGTATAGGACAGGGTGGGGCTGAGTGTAGTGCCGTGATACGAATTGGTAAAATACTGATTCAACGTATCTATCCCCCCGCTCTTGGGAAAACTATTGATGGAATAATTATAGCCCGTACCGTCATTGACATTGGACGTAATATTCAAATCCAGCGATATGGTCCTGAACTGTTTTTTGAACTTGTGCCGAAGCTGCAGATTGGTTCCGTTGATATTAAACCCATTGGTAATGCTGTTCGAATGGGAGTTCGTGTTGTTGATCACGGAGCCATAGTTGTCTACCGTATAGCTGGAAGAGGAGGCGTTCGGGTTGCTGTGCTGGAACGTTACATTGGGGCGGAAGACCAGCGAATTGTTGCTGTCAAGTTTCGATTCCAGGTTGGCAAAGATCCGGTGGTTCTGGCTTCTCGATATGCTGTAACTATTGCCGGCGCTGGTCTGGACCGTATCCCCATCGATGGGCTTGATAATGCTGTCCTGTGTGAAGGTCGAAACATGCTGTTGATTATAGAAATAGCTCGTCGTAAGGTCGGTCTTGCCAAACGTATTCTTGTAATTGGCCCCGCCTGCCCATACCGTAGTAATGCCGGAAGCAGAGGACCCGCCACCCCCCCCGCCGCCGCCTCCAAACCCATTCCTGCGTCCGCCGCCGTTGCCGAAGATGTCGGCTTGTGAGAAATTCTGCTTATTGATATCATTGGCCTGCCCCAGCACCGAGATCTGCTGTTCCCCGTCAAATCGGTGGAGGTTCAACATCTCGTCATAGTTCTCATTGGTGCCCGCGCCGCCCACGAACTTTCCGAAATATCCCTGTCTCTTATCCTTCTTTGTGACAATATTGATAGTCTTTACCCGATTGCCATCGTCAAAGCCGGTGAACTTGCTCTGATCGCTGAGGTCGTCGAATACCTGTATCTTGTCGATGATGTCCGGTGGCAGATTGCGCGTCGCCATTTTAGGGTCATCACTAAAAAATCGTTTTCCATTGACCAGCACCCGCTGCACGGTCTCTCCCTGCGCCGTTACATTCCCGCTCTTATCTACTTGTATACCGGGCATCTTCTTCAACAGGTCTTCGGCTACCGCATTGGGTTTGGTAGCAAACATACCCGCGTTGTATTCCACTGTATCCTTCTTTATCGATATCGGCGGACGTTGCACCACCACCGCCGTCATCATATCGCTATTCCGCTGCATATGAAGGATCCCCAGGTCGAAATCCCTCGTAGCTGCATTGACTGTAATGGTCCGGCGGATAGGCAAATACCCTTCATAGGAGATTTCCAGGTGATAGGTGCCCGAGTCGAGACTCTTGAATTGAAAGGTTCCTTTTTTATCTGTAATGATGAAGTCCGTGTCTGTCGAGTCGCCTTTGTCCGGGGTCAACGCTACGGTGGCATTGCTCAGGAGCTGCGTCCCACCGACAGTATCCACGAGGGAACCCTTCAGGGAGCCTTTAATCTTTCCCTGCGCGAAAGAATTTGTTACAAGAAAACACAAAATTGTAGTACCCAGTAGTATATACTTTCTCATTTCCGTTCTGTTTGAGTTTGCCAAAGGTCTGTTCAGCGTGGTGCTTTCTCATGGACTGCTAAATTAATACCGGGTTTACGCCCATCCTATTCGGGATATATCAATGGCAAAATAGGGTGCCGGTAGGGTCACTTGGGTTCGCGCCTCCGGGTTTTTATCGGTGAATGTACCCTGCGTCGCTCACCCCGCTTATGATGGGCCTTCGGCCGGACAGACCGGGTCTGTCCCTGGTCGCGCCTCCGGGTTTTTATCGGTGAAATGTATCCTCCAGCGCTACCCGCGCTAATAACTGGCCTTTGGCCGGGCAGACGGGGTCTGGCCCAGGCTGGCACCTTCGAATTTTTACCGGTGAATTTTAATGTGGCTTTAATGTGTCATTTTCACCCACTTATGAGAACAGGTATTCCACATCCGCTTTTGTAAGGCTCTTCACAAAGCCATCATCATCAGCGATGAGGTCCTTGGCCAGGATACGCTTCTTTTCCTGTAGCTGCAGGATCTTATCCTCGATGGTGTCTTTACAGATCATGCGATAGGCGAAGATATTCTTGGTCTGGCCGATACGATGTGTCCGGTCGATGGCCTGTTGTTCCACAGCAGGATTCCACCATGGGTCGACGATATATACATAGTCGGCAGCCGTAAGGTTAAGACCCACGCCGCCGGCCTTGAGGGAGATTAGGAATACCCGGCAGCTGTCATCCGTCTGGAAACTTTGTATCGCCCGTTCCCGTTCGATGGCCGACGTGCTGCCGTCAAAATATTCGAATTTGACGTCCAGTTCCTTCAGCCTTTCCCGTATCAGGGCCAGCATACCGAGGAATTGGGAAAAGATCAGCGCCTTATGATCGCCAATATTCTCCGTGATCTCCCGGGCCAGCTCGTCCAGCTTGATGGAATGGTTGGGGTAGCGGTCCGTCTCGTTCAGGATAGCCGGAGAATCACAGATCTGGCGCAGCTTCATCAGACCTTGCAGGATAGTGAGCTGGCTGCGCTGTATACCCTGGGTCTCGATAGTGCCCAGGATCTTATCCCTATAATCATTTCTATAGGCGTCATATACCTTGCGCTGTTCATCTTCCATCTCGCAGAAGAGAATGGTCTCCGTCTTTTCGGGAAGGTCTTTCGCCACCTGTTCCTTGGTCCTCCGCAGGATAAAGGGATAAAGCAGCTTGCGCAGATGGTCTTTCCTATCCTGCTCCCCAGACTTGTCGATGGGTACCGCAAACTCCTGGCGGAAGAATTCGATGCTGCCCAGCATCCCCGGGTTGAGGAAGTTCATCTGGGCAAATATGTCGAAAGTATTGTTCTGTAACGGTGTACCGCTCATACACAGCCGGTTCTTAGCGTGCAGCAGACAGGCCGCCTTCGTCACCTTACTGCTGGGGTTCTTGATAGCCTGGGATTCATCCAGCACGGCATAGTCGAAGGCGATCTCCAGCAGCAGCTTGATATCGCTGCGCAAGGTCCCATAGGTGGTGATGATAACATTGTACTGGCTCAATTCCTGCTTGTTGCGCGTCCTGTCACCGCCGTGATGAATATGATAGGTCAGGCTCGGCGTAAATTTCTTTATTTCATTCTCCCAGTTGAACATCAGCGTAGTGGGACATACCACCAGCGCGCTGAGACGTCCATTGGCGTCTCTAAAATGCTGCAAAAAGGACAGGGCCTGAATCGTCTTACCAAGACCCATATCGTCGGCCAGGATCCCGCCCCAGGCGACTTCCTGCAGGTAATTCAGCCAGTGGAACCCATGCACCTGGTATGGTCGGAGTATCGGCTCCAGATGCGCCGGCGCAGGAATTTCCTTGATCCGGTTGAACTCTCTCAGCTGCTCGTATTTCTCTTCCAGCCGGATGATCAGCTCTTCTTCATTACGATTGTCATACAGCTCGTCGATGACGCTCATATGATATTTGGACAGTCGGAGCTGATTACGCTGGCCTTCGCCCACCCTGAACAAAAGAGAATATTTCTTTATCCACTCTTCCGGTAGTACGCCTAAGGTTCCGTCATCCAGGGGCACGAACTGCTGACGGTTGGCCAACGCTTTCTTCACGTCCGCGATCGTCACCTTCTGATCCCCGAATACGATATCCACCCTGGCGTCAAACCAGTCGGTATTGCTGCTGATATGGATCTTTGTCTGTGGCTTGGCTGTATTGAACCGGAAATTCTTCAATGCCTCGAAACCATACACAGGCACTTTCATTTCCTCCATGGCGTCCACAAAGAGAAAGAACCAGTTGTTCTTGAGCACATCAGAGCCTTTGAGCGCCAGGGAATGCGCACTCTCCGGATGAAGGAACTGGGAATGGAGAGATTCGAGCTTACGGAAGAATTGCAGCTCGGCCTCCCTGTTGCGATGCACAATAAGCACCTGGTCGCCATCCGGAACGATGATCTCATCCTTTCCACCGGGCCGGGTCTCGAATCCTTTATAGGAGAAGATAGGCTGGAACACCAGGTAGTCGCCTTTCTCCTGTAAAAGCAGCTTTTTTTCCGGCTCGCCATCCTTTATCTCTTTTACCAGCACATTGTCAAAATCCACATGATAATCCCGGGTGAGGGGAAGGATGAACTCCTTCAGCTGTTTTGGCCATTGGTCTGCGTCGACGATCCATTTCTCCTTCCCGGAGAATTTCTCTATCAGGGCTATATCCTCCGGTTTGTTCCAGCAGTATAGATTGTTGTTGTAAAAAAATACCAGGCTGCTCTTACACTCATTTTGAACAAGCTCCACGGGCTGTCCATTGATCTTTACATAACAGGTGAGCTCATATCCATCCTCCGCCAGGGATACGCTAAAGAAAGGAGTGATGTTATCTCCCGAAAGGCCGATAGGTTGAAGATTGGTTGTCTTGAATGGCTTATGGCCGTTGAGAAAGAATATAAAAGGATTGGCGCTTACTTCCGCAAAGAGCTTTTTCAGCTTGGGATGCAGGTATTCCACCATCAGCTTCTTTGTTTCTTCCGGAAGGTCATCCTCTTCATGATGGATGATATTTTCCCAGATGCCGCTGAAAGGGGAGTTGCGATTAAGGTATTTGCTGATCTCCGGTCCCTGCATCTTGCGAAGGAAGGGGATCAGCTGTTTATCGAACTCAGAAAAAGGATCCGTGTTGACAAATTTGGTGAGATCCATCTTCTCCACCTTGCCCGAGTAGGCGGATTGCTCTTCATTGCTTTCTCCCGCTATTGCGTCCAGCGCAAAGCCCGGGAAGCTGCCATGATTGAAATTGAAGACGATACCAAGCCGCTGCGCTACACCACCCAATGTCTTTTCTTCTTCCGTCACCAGGACCGCGGGCTGTTCAGCTTCGGCCGGCTTGGGACGACCCATTGCCAGCGGCGCTACCCGTTTGATAGTCGTATCCAGCACGCGTAGGAAAGGCTTGCCGTCTTTATAGGTAAATTCGAATTTTCCTTTCAGGTCGTCGGAGAGGGAATAACCGTATGCTTCCAGCAATTTGTTCTTTTCCTTATCCCAGTTGCGGATGGAGTCGAAATAATGGGCGCCATGCGTATGCAGCAGCTGCAGGAATACGATCACCTTGGGCAGGCACAATGGATGCGCCGTATCGGGATAGTCGCTGCTGGTATCGAAATTCCTTTCCTCATTCTTCCTCAATACCACATGGTAATCCTTTCCATCCAGCTCGACGGAAGCTTTCACGATCTCGTCCTTGGCATATTCGATCTTTGCCCGTTGTGTGCGGAGATATTTTTCGGCTTCGGACAGTGTCTCCGGGCCGCAAAGGAGCCGGATGCTCTTGAGGTCGATGAACTTCATCTTGAGCACTGTATGCTGCTGGTCATACAATACCTCCTCCGCCTTGAGCATATTCCTGTCAAGGAGTTCCTGCAACTGGATCAGGGCCGCGGCTTCATGACGGCAGATATCGCCAAGGTTATAAGGACAGCTGCAACGGATGGACAGCGTCTTAGGGTCCTTGAACTTCTGCACATATACCTTATAATAGGTAGAATAACTGTCATCCTTTACGCGAAAGGTCACCGACTCGAAGAGCTCGTCATACTCCACCAGCTCGACATACCCAATTGCATGGATCTTTTTTCCCCGGCGAATTACTTCATCGGTACCATTAGTATATACATACTTAATAAGGTGCGGTAATGCCATATTTCTATTTGACAAATTCCCCCTATTCAGCCGGCAGAATGAACCAACGGTTCGTTATCCGAAGGATAGACTTAAATCTTTCCGAAAAACAGGTTATATTTTTCCTCGGCCTGTTTTTCGGACATTAATGGTCCACGACCCCGGTCCGGCAAGGGCAATCTGCAAAACTAAAGGAAAAAAGACGAGTGTAGAAAAGTTTTAGCCAATTATTAATGTTGGGGTAATCTGAAAGCCATCCAAAGTCCCTAAGGACCAATTTTTAATCAAATAAAGGGGGCCGGCCATTCGGAATAGCCCGGCTGGATTTATCTTTACAATACGAGCCGAAACTCATACCGTTAATGTCTGTCCTGGCGGACGAACCGCCCGGGCGGTTCCTGTTGGGTCCTGTAAAACCGATTTTTATGATCCTTCGTATCAAGATCGTTACGCTTACCTTAATCCTGCCCTTCCTGTCCCTGCTCACCTTTGCACAGCGGCTGAAAAAAGCCGATAAGATCACCGAAGCCAACCTGGAAACGCATATACATTTCCTGGCTGATGACAAGCTGGAAGGCCGTCGTACAGGCACATCCGGCGAACAGGCGGCAGGCGACTACATCAGCATCGGCTTCGCCCGATCCGGACTACAACCCAAAGGAGATAACAATGGCTGGAAACAATCCTTTGAAATAGACGAAGGCAAACGCGTCAGCGAGGAAACGCTTTTTTCCATTGACGATAAGTCGTTGATTGTCAATAAGGAGTATTTTCCACTCGCCTTTAGCGCAGTAGGGTCCGTAACAGGCACCCCCGCCATTGCCCTCCAGGAAAAAGGAGACCCCTGGTTCCTCGATCTAAAGGAGCTGCTGGAAACAAACAGGGGCAACCCTCATTTCGACCTGAGCCAGGCCATACGGGACAAGGCAAAAGAGCTGTACAAAAAAGGCGCTACCGCCGTGATCCTGTATAACACCTCCAGAATTGCCGATAATCTCTCCTTTGATCCCAAGGATCACTCGGAGCCGGCTATTTGTCCCGTGTTCTATATCACCCGGGCAGGCCGGAGTAAATACCTGAAGGATGAATCGGCCTCGCTGGATATAAAGCTGAAAGTTTCCTTTACAGAGAAGAAACGCACCGGTCGTAATATCGTTGGCTACCTGGATAATGGGGCGCCTACCACCGTCGTCATTGGAGCTCATTACGATCACCTCGGGTATGGAGAGGATAGCAACGGCCTTTACAGGGGCCCTGAAAGACAGATCTTCAACGGAGCCGATGACAATGCCAGCGGGGTTGCGGCCATCATCGAGCTGGCCCGTTTGCTAAAGTCGTCCAATCTGAAAGGGAACAACTATCTTTTTATCGCATTTTCCGGTGAAGAGCTTGGTCTGTATGGATCTAAATATTTCGTGGAACATCCCACTATCGACCTGTCCAGGGTCAATTATATGATCAACCTGGATATGATCGGCCGGCTAAGGGACAGCACCCATGCGCTCACGGTGGGAGGTTTCGGCACTTCCCCCACATGGGCCGGGATCCTGGGCAACGTGCAGGATAAGAAATTCTTTCAATTGAACTTCGACAGCAGCGGAGTAGGGCCCAGCGATCATACCTCGTTCTACCGGAAAGACATACCCGTACTCTTTTTCTTTACGGGACTTCATGCCGACTATCACAAGCCTTCCGACAAACCCGACAAGATCAATTATATGGGCGAGCTCGAGGTCCTGAAATACGTATACCGCGTCGTGGAAGGGCTCAATAAAAAGCCGCGGCTTGTCTTTACAAAAACCCGGGAAACGCCGATGGGTGGCGCTCGTTTTACCGTGACCCTGGGTATTATGCCCGATTATACATTTAATGGCGGCGGTGTCCGGGCAGATGGTGTCAGCGATGGCAGGCCCGCGCAGAAGGCTGGACTAAAAGCCGGCGATGTCATCGTACAGCTGGGAGACTATCCCGTGCCTGACCTGGAAAAATACATGGAGGCATTGTCGAAATTCAAGAAAGGAGACTCAACCACGGTGAAGTACAAGCGTGGAAATGATCTTCAGCAGGCAGCGATACAGTTCTGACGGGCCGGCCGCCGCCATCCCGCCCACATCGCCCAAAGACATCCGGCCCCAAACTTGCCGTCTTATGGCCGGCATCAAACAAATGACTATGAAGCTCAAGCTCAACATAGACGATATGACCGAGGAGTTCTTCGACGGCACCCGCCTGCTGGGGGTAGTGGCGCCCGTAAAGGACTATCAGTTCTGCTGGCTGCTGAACCATCGGTTGAGATTTGACTTTCGTATTAATCATGACATCGAGATACAGCTGACAAAAAAACAACGGAAATACTTCTTTGGCGTCTATGAATACCAGGAGGCCAACAACTCTCTGCAGCACTTTCTCTATAACAATCAGTTCGACGGAGAATACCTCCTTCCTGAATTCAAGCACCTGGATTTTCTGTGGCTGCTAAAAGGGGATACCGTGACCGATGACAAGCTGGGAGACCTGATCAACTGTATAAAGACCATGCCTTCCGTACAGCTGGTAACGGAGCTGGTGCAGGACAAGATCCGTAACAAGGGACACCTGATTTTTTAAGGGCAGTCGGCCCGCAACCAGCCATCGGTGGCCCGGGCTTTGCGTGTTTCACATTTCACACTAAAATCACTCCATATGTGGGAAGAAAAAAATAATCAGCTCTATCGCAAGTTCGAGTTCAAAACCTTCTCGGAAGCCTTTGCATTTATGACCCGCGTGGCGCTGGCTGCGGAAAAAATGGACCATCATCCTTTATGGACGAATGTCTATAACAAGGTGGAGATATGGCTTTCGACGCACGACGCCGGGAATGTAGTCACCGACAGGGACAAAACTCTGGCTAAAAAGATAGACCAGATAGTCGCTTCGTAGCACTATCGGCTAGCCGTATGTGACCGGGCCGGCCGTGTGCCAGGACTTCAGCCATTCATGCTGGCCAGGAACTCCTCATTGCTCTTTGTTCCGCGCATGCGCTTCAGCAATTCGTTCATGGCTTCTTCTGCATTCATATCGTTCAAGTACACACGAAGGAGGTTCATCCGTTGCAGAACTTCTCTCTCCAGCAGCAGGTCATCGCGACGCGTGGAACTGGCGACGAGGTCGATGGCAGGATAGACACGTCTGTTGGCCAGACGGCGGTCCAGCTGCAATTCCATATTGCCCGTACCCTTGAACTCTTCAAAGATCACTTCATCCATTTTGGAGCCCGTGTCGATAAGGGCAGTAGCCAGGATGGTGAGGGAGCCGCCATTCTCGATCTTACGGGCAGCGCCGAAGAATTGCTTGGGCTTCTGCATGGCGTTGGCTTCCACACCACCGGATAATACCTTTCCGGAGGCAGGAGCTACAGTATTGTGCGCGCGTGCCAGACGGGTGATAGAGTCCAGAAGGATCACCACATCATGACCGCACTCTACCAGCCGCTTGGCCTTTTGCAGAGCGATAGTGGAGACCTTCACGTGTTTTTCGGCGGGTTCGTCGAAAGTAGAAGCGATCACCTCGGCCTTTACACTGCGTTCCATGTCCGTAACTTCCTCAGGACGTTCGTCCACCAGCACGATCATCAGATAGCACTCCGGATGATTGGCGGCGATAGCGTTGGCAACAGCCTTCAACAGCATCGTCTTACCAGTCTTGGGTTGGGCAACGATGAGTCCGCGCTGACCTTTACCGATGGGGGTAAAAAGGTCGATGATGCGGGTGGAATAGTCGCTGGGAGTGGTAAAAAGGTTCATCTTTTCGAAAGGGAAGAGAGGGGTCAGATAGTCGAAGGGCACCCGGTCACGAACTTCTTCGGGGCCTTTGCTATTGATGGTCTCTACCTTCAGCAGGGCAAAATACTTTTCACCTTCTTTAGGAGGGCGAACAGCGCCAAGTACAGTATCGCCGGTCTTCAATCCAAAAAGCTTGATCTGGGAAGGGCTTACATAAATATCATCGGGAGAAGAGAGATAGTTGTAGTCGCTGCTGCGCAGGAAGCCATAGCCATCGGGCATCATTTCCAATACGCCTTCCGCCTGGATCACACCATCAAATTCG
>Ga0105237_10000858_pt1 | contig 41323 bp, 37 predicted proteins | sample KBSC24metaG_FD_81520 | JGI IMG/M metagenome (GOLD analysis project Ga0105237, IMG submission 81520) | Corn rhizosphere microbial communities from Kellogg Biological Station, Michigan, USA - KBS C2-4 metaG | ecosystem: Host-associated > Plants > Roots > Rhizosphere > Soil | place: Michigan, USA...
CGCATCATCCTGCCGCAGGCGTTTCGCATCGCGTTGCCGCCGATGACGAACGACTTCGTCTCGCTCTTCAAAGACACTTCGGTTGCGTTTGCGATCTCTGTTTGGGAACTCGCGACGGCTTATCGCGAGCTCGCGAACGCTTCGGGACAGTTTCTGCTTCTCGGTCTTGCTGTTTCCGCGTTTTATCTCGCGATGAGCTTGCCGATGGCCCATCTCGCTCGGTTGCTTGAGCGGCGCCTCCGCGATCGCGCAACGGAGCGCGTCGCCGAACAGGAGGCAACGGCATGATTCGCGTCACTGGATTGCGAAAGCGCTTCGGCGGTAGCGAGATTCTGAAAGGCATCGACTTCGAAGTGCCGCAACAAACGGTGCTCGGAGTCATCGGCGCCTCAGGCAGCGGAAAGTCGACGCTGCTCCGGTGTCTAAACGGTTTGGAGACGATCAACGGTGGCACGATCGAATGCGACAACGTGCGACTCGAGGCGAGCCTTTCGCACAGAGACTATGGCAAGCGCGTGAAGGATTTGCGACTCAGAGTCGGAACAGTATTCCAGCATTTCTACCTGTTTCCTCATCTGTCAGTGATCGGAAATATCATCGAGGCGCCGATGCACGTGCTGCACACGCCGCGGAAGAAAGCCGAAACCGAGGCTTATGAGCTTCTCGATTCTGTCGGGTTGAAGCAGGCGGCAGGGCGGTATCCCGGATCGTTGTCAGGGGGCGAGCAGCAGCGAGTCGCCATCGCCAGGGCGCTCGCGATGCATCCCGCGCTGCTATTGCTCGACGAACCGACAAGCGCGCTCGATCCGCGACGCATAAACAGCCTGCGCACGTTGTTGCGAGGGTTTGTGGACCGCGGTCACACGATGATCATCATTTCCCATTCAATGGGATTTCTGGCGGGAGTGGCTGACAGTATTCTCTTTATGGAAGGCGGATACGCGGTCGAGCATGGAACAACCGAAGAGGTTTTGAAATCCCCAAAAGATGATCGGACCAGGGACTTTCTACAGCAGGCAGAATAACTCTGCGTATTTAGCCACGGATTTCACGGATGAATACGCAGATTTAATTGGTAAGAGGTCTTGTGCCCGAGAGCGTATCGAGGTAGCGCTCAAACTGCGCTCGATCGTCGACGTTGGTGATCTTTGTGCCCAACAAGTATCCGTGGCCCATGTATGGACTCGTCAGCCGTTCACATCGTACCGGACTAACTTCCAAGCCGACCACGCCGCCGGGCAAATGCAGCGAGAGATTCAACCTGTTGGAGCCGCTGCAAAATCTTTCGTCGATGATCGTCGAAGGCAGGACCATCCCGAGTCCTGTCGCGCTGAGATCCTGTGTGCGCCCGAGGAAGACAAGCGACGAGTCGGAGTTCTGAACGTCGTTGTCCAGAATCGAGAGGTTAGCGACAAGCTCGACCTCGCACCTGGCCTTGAGCCTGCGCATTCTTCTGCGTTCGATTGAAGAGGCAAGTTTATCCAAGCTGGTCAGTTGAATCGTCGGATAACTAAGACCGTTTCCAGTTTCCTCAAAACGTCTTTTTATTGTTAAGGCCCTGAGCCTGAGGCCGTGCTCTCCGGCTGGCCAGTAGTAGCACGAAACTATAATTTTGTACATGAAGAGCCTGAACGACAACGAGAGCGTTGAGATTGCCGCTCCGTCGTCTGAGATTCCTGTTATTTTCGATTTCCGAATCAGTTAAAAAGCTCAATACGGCTATAATCCCACTTTCGATCTATGGAATCGAACGACCAGCCCAACCACCGAGCCAGGTTAATAGAAACCCTGCAATTAGCCTATTCCGGCGAGCTCGCGGCGGGCTATGCCTATCGCGGGCACTGGCACTCCGTCAGCGACGCGGACGAAAGGGCTCGAATAAAGATCATCGAAGACGAGGAATGGCATCACCGGAAGCTGGTCGGAGAGATGCTCGACAGCCTTGGGGCGGGTCCAAACAGAGTCCGCGAAGTACGAGCGACGGTGATCGGACGCGTGCTTGGGTTCCTGTGTCACGTCAGCGGCTGGTTCGCGCCGATGTACGGGGCGGGCCGGCTCGAGAGCCGCAATATCGTCGAATACGAAACGGCCGCGCGTCACGCGCTTGGCTGCGGGCGCGAAGATCTGATCGACTGCCTGTTGACGATGGCCGAAGTCGAATGGGAACACGAGCATTACTTTCGCACTTGCGTGATGCGTCACCGTTGGTCCAAACGCGTTTCCATCTGGGCCGAGCCACCACCGAAAGAGGCGATCCGAAGGTCATTTGAAATGGAGGCGACGAGTCGATGAAGGTTTCCCTCGCAAAGACGCAAAGCCGCAAAGGGAAAACCTGCTCTTCTCTGCGCCTTTGCGTCAAGGTCATTTGAATGGAGGCGACGAGTCGATAATGAAGTTTTCCCTCGCAAAGACGCAAAGGCGCAAAGGGAAAACCTGCTCTTCTCTGCGCCTTTGCGTCAAGGTCATTTGAATGGAGGCGACGAGTCGATAATGAAGTTTTCCCTCGCAAAGACGCAAAGCCGCAAAGGGAAAACCTGCTCTTCTCTGCGCCTTTGCGTCAAGGTCATTTGAATGGAGGCGACGAGTCGATAATGAAGTTTTCCCTCGCAAAGACGCGAAGGCGCAAAGGGAAAACCTGCTCTTCTCTGCGCCTTTGCGTCTTTGCGAGGAAAAACTCATGAACAAACTCGGAACCTTGCTCGTCCTCCTGCTTCTACCGCTGTTCGCTCATGGTCAAACGCCCAACAAAAACCTGGCGGCGGAAGTCAAAGCAGAATTTCTTCACGCGTGGAACGGCTACAAGAAATACGCCTGGGGACACGACGATCTCAAACCACTCTCGAAGACGTATCACGACTGGTATCCGCAACCACTGCTGATGACGCCGGTCGATTCGCTCGACACGATGATCATCATGGAAATGGATGATGAAGTCGCGACGACGAAAAAGTACATCCTCGAAAACCTTTCATTCGATAAAGACATCGAGGTGCAGAACTTCGAGATCACCATCAGGCTTCTCGGCGGTTTGCTTACGAACTATCAACTCACCGGCGACAGACGCTTTCTCGATCTCGCAGAGGATCTCGGCAATCGCCTGTTGCCGGTGTTCGAATCGCCGACGGGTCTGCCGTATCGCTACGTCAACCTGAAAACGGGCAAAGTCAGCAAGCCCGTCAGCAATCCCGCCGAAACAGGAACGCTGATGATCGAGTTTGGCACGTTGAGTAAGCTCACCGGCAAACCAATCTTTTACGACAAAGCGAAGCGAGCACTGGTTGAAACTTATAACCGCCGGTCAAAGATCGGGCTCGTCGGCGAATGGATCAACGTCGAGACCGGCGAGTGGACCAACACGGACAGTCACATCAGCGGCGCGATCGACAGTTATTACGAGTATCTACTGAAATGTTCGTTGCTCTTCGGCGATCCGGACTGCAAACGGATGTGGAACGACAGCATCTCCGCGATCAATAAATACCTCGCCGACGAGTTTAGCGGTGAGGTCGGGAAGGAGCTGTGGTATGGCCACGCGGACATGAACACGGGTGCGCGACGCGCGACTACGTTCGGTGCGCTCGACGCGTTCTTTCCCGCTGTGCTTGCGATGTCGGGTGATTTGAAGCGTGCAGAACGTCTGCAGGATTCATCGTTCAGAATGTGGAATCACGCGGGGCTAGAGCCGGAGGAGTTTGATTATCGCGCGCGCAAGATCGTCTCACCCGGATACCCGTTGCGCCCTGAGATCGTCGAGTCGACGTACTACTTGTATCGGTATACCAAAGATCGCAAGTACCTGCTGATGGGTGAGAAGCTCTGGCGAGACTTCGTAAAGTATTGCCGGACGGAAGACGGTTATGCGGCGCTGAAGAGCGTGGTGACGAAAGAGAAGAACGATTCGATGCAGAGCTTCCTCTTCGCGGAGACTTTAAAATACTTTTACCTGCTCTTCTCACCACCGAGCACGCTCGACTTCAACAAGGTGATCTTCAACACCGAAGCTCACCCAATTCGCAGAACTTGGTAGGACTACGAAAAGGCACAAACAGGAACACAAAAAGGCGTTTACACATTTACTTTTTACCGTTTCTGTGCTTTTTTGTGGCTCATGAAACACCTAATCCTTACCTCGCTGGTCCTGTTCTTCGCATTGCAACAAACTCCGACTGTCGTCGACCGCGAAGATGCCGATCTCCAGGTGGTCAAGTTTACCTGGACCAAGTTTCGGCAGAACGGCGATCTGATTCACGGCGCACAGGATCCTGGACCACCGATGAATGAGCCGATAGCGATTAAACCGCCGGAGCGGAAGAATGAGCCTCCTGAAATAAAGAACCGCAGAGACATGCAGGAGCGACGCGCGGACATGAACAACGCGCAGGTGAATGCAGCGCAATCCGCTGAGCGACAGCATGACCATTATGTTCTGCACCTCGAGGTGAAGAATGTCGGTACCAACACGATCAAGAGCATGGTGTGGGAATATCAGCCAGGGGCGCAGATCGCCGACTACGATTTAAGGCAATACGTCTGCATGATGAAAGCGAAGCCAAGGGAAAGCAAAACGTTTGAGCTGATTAGTCCATCGTCGCCCGTGAAAGTGGTGAGTGCCGACAAGAAGAGTTCGGAAGGGAAAGTCGTGATTAACCGGATCGAGTACCTTGACGGGACGGTCTGGAAGCGGAAAGGCTGGTCCATCATGATCCCACCGGAGCAGATGGCGGCGATGAAGAATGGGGAATGCTTTATGTTTTAGAAGAATTTAGCCGCAGATGAACGCGGATGAACGCTAATCTGATCAGCGTTCATCCGCGTTCATCTGCGGCTAAATTCAGTTCGATTACTTGTAATCCACGCCCAGGTTCTCAAACAGAAACGCATAAATATCTCGTTGCTGCTCGATCGCCTTCGTAGTGTTGCTGGCTCCGTGGGCCGATTTCGTATCGACGCGGATCAGGATCGGGCTCGATCCACCCTGCGCCGCCTGTAGCGCCGCCGCGTATTTATAGTTGTGCGCGGGAACGACGCGATCGTCGTGATCGGCAGTGGTAATCAACGTCGCCGGATACTTCGTGCCGGTCTTGATGTTGTGAAGCGGCGAGTAAGCGTAGAGCGCTCTGAACTCCGCTTCATTCGCTTCACTCGAACCGTAGTCAGCAACCCAGTTCCAGCCGATCGTGAACTTCTGGAACCGCAACATGTCCATCACGCCTGCCTGTTCGATCACCGCGCGGAACAGTTCCGGTCGTTGATTTGAAACAGCACCGACGAGCAATCCACCATTTGAACCGCCCTGAATCGCGAGTTTATTTGACGACGTATACCTGTTTGCGATCAGCCATTCGGCCGCGGCGATAAAGTCGTCAAAAACATTCTGCTTCTTCAGTTTTGTTCCGGCCTCGTGCCATTTCTCGCCGTACTCGCCGCCGCCACGGATGTTTGCCATCGCAAAGACGACGCCCTGTTCGAGCAGCGCCAGGCGGGACGCGCTAAACGTTGGGGCCTGTACAACGTTGAAGCCGCCGTAACCATTAAGCAGCGTCGGATTGTTTCCGTCGAGCTTCAGTCCTTTCTTGTAGACCATGAACATCGGCACGCGTGTGCCGTCTTTGCTGTTGTAGAAAACCTGCTTCGTTTCGTAGTTCTCAGGTTTGAAGCCCGGAATCTCTACCTCGCGGAAGACCGTCGATTTTTGCGTCGCGATGTCGTACTTGTAAATCGTGCCGGGGAAATTAAACGACGTGAAACTGTAGAAAACGTACTTGTCGTCGTTTAGACCACCAAAGCCGCCGGCGGTTCCGACGCCTGGTAATTTCACTTCATTCTCGAACTTGCCGTTGAGACTGAACACGTACGCGCGTGTGGCTACATCCTTTCGCCACGAAGCGAAGAGTTTGCCACCGGCCGTGCCCGTACCCTGCAAAGGCTCTGCTCTTTCGGGCAAAACATCTTTCCAGTTTTTCTCGTCGGGATTCTTCGGATCGACGAGCACAACCCGACCGTTCGGCGCGTTTCTGTTCGTGCGGATCAAAAACTTGTCGTCGACGTTGTCGATCACGCTGTAACTGTCGTTGCTGATGTCGGCAACGATCGGTGAGAACCTGGCTTCGTTCTTCGACAGATCTTTGTAGTAAAGCGCGTTGCCTTGTTTGCCTTTGCCGCGTTCTGAGACGGTGAGAATCGCAAACCGCTCATCTTCCGTGGTGCCGACGTTATGAAAACGCTGCGGGTTCGCCTTGTCGTCGTAGATAACTACGTCTTCGGATTGCGGCGTGCCGACCTTGTGGAAGTAGACGGTTTGAAATTCGTTCTTGCTGCTGAGCTCCTTGCCCTTTTCCGGTTCCGGATAGCGGCTGTAATAGAAACCGTTGCCCTGCCATGCAACACCCGATGCCTTGGACCACTGGATTTCGTCCGACAGCTTCTGGCGTGAATCGACTTCCATCACGTAGAGCGTCACCCAGTCTGACCCGCCTTGCGAGATGCCGTAAGCGACATACTGGCCGTCCTTCGACAGCGCGAACGCGCTCAACACGGACGTGCCGTCGGTCGAGAACTTGTTGGGATCGAGAAAAACCTCAGGCGTGCCATTCACACCTTTTTGAATGTAGTACACGCTCTGGTTCTGAAGCCCGTCGTTCTTCGTGAAGAAGTATGTTTCACCGCGACGAAACGGCGCGGAGATACGCGGATAATTGTAGAGTTCGGTCAAACGAGCTTTCAGTTTTTCGCGATAAGGAATCTTTTCGAGATAGGCGAACGTCACGCGGTTCTGGTCGTCGACCCAGGCTTTTGTGTCGGCGGACGTTTCGTCTTCGAGCCAACGATACGGGTCGGGGACTTTCGTGCCGAAGTAATCGTCAACGTGCTCGACTTTCTTCGTTGGGGGATATACGAGCTTGCTACCGTCTGTGGTAGATGGTCCGGCGCCGGCAGACCCGCCAGGCGCTGCGACGCTCTGCGCGGCCGTGCGAGACAAAAACGGCGCGGCGGCGGCCAGTGAAAGCACAAGGGCCACACACAAAAAGGCAAACATGCTTCGGATCTTGTTCATGTTTCTTTCTCCGGAAGGCAGGAATTGAAGTCGTACTTTAATACTTTTGCTCGCAAAGACGCAAAGGCGCAAAGGATGATTTTGCTGGCCTCTCTTTGCGACTTTGGGCCTTTGCGAAGACGAAGTGGCACCTCCATCGCGGTGATGGTAGAATCGCTCAGCGATGTTTAATCCCCAACCTTTACACTATCGCCCGCTGGAATCTCGCGCGAACCTCTTCGCCGACTAGTTTTCGTCTTCATAAACCGCGATTCTTTCGTCACCGGTTCGTCGTTGAACCAGGTCTATTGGCCATCTTTCAAGGGAGGAAGAAATGTCTAAAAGCGTAGTCGCACCACTCAGGCGTCCGGAGATCAAGACGGAGCTGCCGGGTCCCAACGGCAAGAAGATCGTCGAAGCGGATGCCAGGTTTGTTAACCCCGCGTATCCCCGCCCGTCCTTTAAACTCGTCGCCGAGCGCGCGAGTGGAGTTTGGGTCGAAGATGTTGACGGGAATGTTTTTCTCGACTGCAACGCCGGCGTCGCGGTCTGTTCGACGGGGCACTGCCATCCGGAGGTCGTCAAAGCGATCCAGCAACAGGCGCAGGAACTGATTCACATGTGCGGCACTGACTATTACTACCGCCAGATGCCGCAACTCGCCGAGAAGCTGGACGCGATCGTGCCAGTCAAATCGCCGACGCGCACACACTTCGCAAACAGCGGTACTGAAGCAGTCGAAACCGCTCTGAAGCTCGCGATGCATGCGACGGGTCGTGAGAAGTTCATCGCGTTCTTCAATAGCTTTCATGGACGGACCATGGGCTCCCTGTCACTGACTTCGTCCAAGGCTGCACAGCGCAAAGGGTTCAAACGGCAGGCACTCGACGTCGTTCACGTGCCTTATCCGAATGAGTTTCGCAATCCGTTCAGCGCTGCTGACTGCGGTGACGGTGGCGCGAGCCAGGGCGCGCTCAACTGGATCGAAGAGCGGCTGTTCAAGACAACCACGCCGCCCGAAGAAGTTGCGGGAATCGTGGTGGAGGCAGTGCAGGGTGAAGGCGGTTACGTGCCTGCACCGAAAGAATTTCTCAAAGGCTTGCGGCGCATCTGCGATCAGCATGGGATCATGTTGATTATCGACGAGGTGCAATCGGGAATGGGTCGCACGGGGAAGATGTTTGCGTCGGAGCACTATGGTGTTCAGGCTGACATTGTTTGTATTGCGAAAGGCATTGCTTCGGGTTTGCCGCTAGGGGCGTGTGTTTCGCGTGCCGAGATCATGGATTGGAAGCCCGGCGCACACGCGTCGACGTTTGGTGGCAATCCGGTTTGTATTGCATCGGCGTTGAAGACGATCGAGCTGCTGGAAGGCGGGCTGATCAAAAACGCGGAAGAAGTTGGCGCGTATCTGAAGGATGGACTCGTGAAACTTCAGCAGAAGCATGAATGCATCCTCGACGTGCGCGGGTTCGGGTTAATGCTCGGTGTCGAGTTCTCAACTCCAGAACTCCGGGATCGAATTGAGGTGGCGTGTTTCGAGCGTGGGCTGATAATTCTCGGCGCGGGGAATAGCACGATCCGCTGGTCGCCGCCGTTGATATTGACGAAAGAAAATGTCGACGTAGCACTGGAAATCTTCGACGAGGCTATTGCTGCATCCGTGTAGGGTTTCATCTGTGTAATCTGTGGCCGGTTTACCACAGATTACACAGATAATTTCGCGGATATTTCTTCTATCCGGGCGCACAAGCGATCTTCGTCGACTGTGGTGACGCGACCGTCGCGGAAGACTTCTCGACCTGCAACTACAGTCAGCACAACATCGCGGCCGGAAGATGAGAAGATTAATGTCGCGACGGGATCGTAGTTTGGAACCTGATGCAAGCCTCTCAGCGACACGACCGCAAGATCCGCTTGAGCGCCTTCGGTTAACTCACCACCCAATGTCGCTGCTTTGAGGGCCTCTCCAGCAGTGATGGCACTCCCACCCGCTCGCGCCAACAACGTCGCAAACCGCGCCTCCTCGAGAATGTCGCACGTGTTATTGCTCGCCACCGAATCACTACCCAACCCGACGATAACCCCTGCCTCGAGGAACTTGCCCAACGGAGCACGTCCATGACCGAGCTTAGCGTTGGACTTCGGACAGTGTGCAACCTTCGCATGGTTGTTTCGCAACGTCTCGATGTCTTCGTCGTCGACACGTATGCAATGTGCGAGCACAGGCAACGTGTGTAGTATTCCGGTCTGCTTCAAATATTGAATCGTTGAGGTCCCGGGCGCTTTCCATTCGATCGAGCGGCGCGCCAACCCTTCGGCAAATACACCACAACCTTCACGCAAAAACAGCTCTTCAGCCTCCGACTCAGCCGCATGCATCATCACTGGCAAATTCTCCGACTTAGCGAGATCGGCGATCATTTCGAGCTGCGGTCCACACACGGTGTAAGGTGCGTGCGGTGAAACGCCGGCACGCACGAGTCCACTCTCGACAGCTCGCAACTCCTGCAATTTCACTTTGAGCTTCTCGAAGTTCTCAGCGGCAAGACGAGCATCTGGTCCAAACGACTCCTGGTACACAACACCGCGCAGGCCAACCTGCTGCAACGCACGCATGCTTATTAAGGCGGAGTCACTCGCATCGCCAACGCAAGTTATCCCTGCCCGAACGGCTTCGCATGCACCCCACGTCGCAGAGACTTGAATATCGTCCGGTGTCATTAGTTCAAGCCGCGCACGCGTCAGCTTCCGCAACCACGCGAAGAAATCGCGTTCTTCGTTTTCGAGGTAACCACGCATCGCGGTGAGCTCGAGATGCGTGTGAGTGTTGATGAGCCCCGGCAGGATGACGGCTTCTCCGAAATCGTCGACACGAAATTCCGGAAACCTCTCGACAATCTCGGAGCGTGGACCAACGCCGGCGATTCGCTGACCTGCAATCGCCACCGCACCATTTTCAATTGGCGAAGTTGAAACAGGCAGGACCCAACGCGCAGAGTAGATGATGCTCATTTGACCGGTGAAGTCTGCTGGAGAGCGGCACTCGACGTTCTCGAACCCTTGATCTCGCGGTAGCGCTGCATGATCGAAATCACGTAAGCCTTGGTCGAGGGAATGTCGATACGATTGATAAACTCCGCGCCTGTCTGAACGTCTCCACCCGCTTGCGGACGGCTCCACTCGACGGCACGGCTTGGTCCAGCGTTGTAGGCGGCGATCATTCTCATGTCGGCTTCGGGCGAGTCCTGGAACTGTTCGCGGATCTTTTCGAGATACCAGCAGCCGATCTGAATGTTGCGTTCCGGATCGCGCAAAAGACTCTCGGGATCCGTGTCCATCTGCCGCGCGAGCTCGCGCATTCCGGTTTCGTTGGCCCATTCACGACCGACGGTCGGAGTTACCTGCATCAGACCGATCTCGCCGTCCTTACCCTTTTTCCACGGGCTGAAATAGGTCTCTTCGTAGATGATGCTCCAGATCAGATCCGGATCGACGCGGTAGATTGCAGCTTGTCTTGAGATGAGTGGGTCGAAGCGGTGTGTCCAGTAACGATTAAAAGCGAAAAGAGCAAGAACAAGGATGAGAACTAATAGGATAACGGCAACAATGCGTCTCATTAGGTGGGAATAAATCTTGTTGTCTTGACGAGTTTTCCTCGCAGAGGCGTAAAGGCGCAAAGAAGGGTGAATACTTTTCTTTGCGCCTTTGCGCCTTTGCGCGGAAACACAGTATTAGTTCCTTTTTCTCAGAGCCGCCCAGAAACTCGCGCGTGAGCAGGCGTAATCGACACCCTCATATCGTGATCGCAGCGCGTGTTCGTCGAGCACGTGTCCCTGAAGCCAAACCTCGGCGTCGAGTGTGGCTCCGACGGAGAGCGAATCGCCGCGCAATGCACGTTGATTGACTAAAACCTCGAGCTTGATCTTTTCGAGATCGAGATGGATCCAGAAGAGCTCACCACCGGAAAGCGGGTTCCTCAACGGTTTGAAAGCGATGATGCGTCCTGACAAGCTCCAGTCGTTTTCATGTGCTGCGCGCGCCGGCGCAGCCTTTTCAAGCGGCATCCAGCGCGTCTTTGTCTTGCCGCGACGCACGCGCGCGCGATAGGCGAGCCCGCAAAGACCGATGTGCAACTCCTGAGCGGCGAAACCTGTTGGACCAACTTCGGTGAGGTTTTGCAGTTCGAAGAGGACTTCGCAATCCGTGCCTTCACGATAACCGTGAATCACCGCCTCGCCTTCTTCGTCGTATTCCGTCAGCGCCCACGGCGCGATCGTCTGGATGTAGCGCGCGCGAAATCCCGGACGGCAATCGGCGTAGAAGAGATCGCCGCTGCCTGATTCATAAAGCACAGTCCAGACCTCGAGCCCTTCTCCGAGTTTCCAGCAGCGCCCGTGCAAGACGGCTCCACGTCTGCTGAGTTGTGTTGGTTCGCCCTGGTCTCCTGCTCGCTCTGCGAGATAGTTGAAAGCCTTCTCGCTCGAAACTTCCAAACCGATCGTTTCAAAGGTAGGGTTCATAATTTCAACTGACATTATTGCGCGCTGCGCTTCCGCTGTCTATGCTTCGCGGGCTTTCCATTTTTATTCTCAGCTCGCGGCGCGCGGGTTCTGAAGCCGCGGATCACGCGCTGTGGTCCATGTGATGGCTGCACTCCGGATCTCACCATCTCCGCAAACAGGTCGACGTCATAGTCCGCCTCGCGCGACATCTCCTCGCGAATCGCGTGCAGCACCTCGAGAAATTTTGGACGACGATACATAAAAACCTTTGGACAGGATTTTGTAAATCCTGTCAACTAACTTTCTCCGTTGCCTCCGACACCAGGAACTCCGGCGTCACGATCATCGGAACATAAAATCCCGCCGCGGTATTGAATAGCCGTATCCGTGCCTGGCGGCGTACGTTCGCAAGATGGCCGAAGTTCCACGTCACCAAATAATCGATCTTGTGAAATGAAGCAATCGCCACGTGCAGCGCATCGGCAATGTATTTGCGATGAAAAATACCGCGCGAGATATAACCATCCGCGAGAATCGCCGCCTCTTCAGTCAGATCAACCTGCTCGAGCTGGCTAATCAGTTTCAGATAAGAACTGCGATGCGGCTCCTGCAAGCGTCCGAGTTCAGACGACACGAGCGGCGAGATCACTGTGCGATAGTCAGGCATCTCGTGCTCCCACCACCTGATCGTCAAGTCGCGCCTGAATGGTTCTCCGTTATCCAGGTAGGCGCCAATCACCGATGTCTCGAGGTATAGACCTTGTTTCATGGCGTTGTTAATACCGCTTCCGGATTGATGATCTCAGCGGGCCTCGATCTCTCATTCAAAGGTTCCAAACGCATTGCACCTCTTGCAAAATCAAAATAGATGCGGAAATGCCGCAAAAAATTTCCACCTAGAATTCCGCTCTGCGTGAAGCCGGCCGTCTCGTTCACGGGTTCCATGTCGAGCACGGCAGCATTGATCTTTTCGAGCTTGCTCATACCAAGGCTCAACTTCGGCAACTGCAAAAGCTTAACATCTTCCGTCACTCCCGCAGCACCAAACACGCGCATCCGCGACGGCTGGAGCAGATTAAAGAACTGCTCTTCCTGCGAAAACTTCTCCGATACGACGGTGATACTCGCTGCCGTATCGATAATGAAGTTGACATTCTTTTCGAACCCTTCGAGGCCGACTTCTCCGCTCAGGAATCCGCTCGACGTAGTCCTTAGTGGAACTTCGATCGCAGTGTCGTTTGGCAAAACCGGAGCGAGAGTTTGCAATCCTTCCGCGCGTCGAGCAGTCCAGGTGTCGATGAAGTCCGTCTGGTTTTGCCGCACGAGCAACATACGCCTGGTGCCGTAGTCGAGTGACGTCAAATACTTCTGCACGACGGAAAGACCAAGATAACCATCGACCGGAATCTGAACGTCGTAGAACCGCCTGATGTAGACCGGCACGTTTTCGACCTTGACCGTGCCCATCTCGAGCGAATTCAGAAATCCGTAGACGATTCCAAACTTACCTCCACCACCAACCGCACGCGCCTGGCCACCTTTCGCGACGGGTTTGATATTAAGCCGTCTGGCGGTCTCCTCGGAAATTACAGACATTCCCGAACCCGTATCGAGCACGAACCGCAACGGCTCCTTCTGTCCGTTCACGCGAACATGAAGAACCGGCCGATTGTCAGTTGCCTCGAAAGGCACTGATGCGCGATCGCCGCTGGGCACGTAGAGTGCTCCCTGTCGTCCGAGATATCGCAGAAACTCGATCAAACCGAGAATGCGCTCACGCCGGTCAGTGTCAGTCTTCGGCGCGACCATCAGGAACCTCTCGTAAGCGTCGGCCGCTTCTTTGTATTTTTCACTGCGAGCACACGCCTGGCCCAGGTGGAAAACAAAATCCGGTTCGTCAGGATCCATGCTCACGGCTCTTCGCAGGGCCGGTATCGCCAGGGTCAAACGATTCTCATAGAAATCCACCATCGCGAGTCCGGCAACAGCGAGCGCTTCGTTCGGATCGAGGGTCAGCGCTGTTTTGAATTCTTCGACGGAGAGACGGAACTCACCCGCACCCAGAATCGCTGCGCCGAGCAATGCATGTGCGCGCGCGGAGAGCGGATTAGTCAGGATCACGCGCGCCGCATGATCGTACGCGTCCTGAAGATTTCTTTGTTTCAGGAGGGCAAAGCTCAAGCCGAGTCGCGCTTCGACGTCCTTCGCGTCTTTGCCGAGCAGGTCGCGAAAGATCTTTTCCGCTTCGGGATACTCGCCCTTCTTTATTGCCTTGTAGCCTTTGTTGTAGGCCTTCTTGTCGGCAAAGCCGGCTGCAATGTTGGTCGCACCGGTGAGCGAAACACAAAGCACGAAGGCGGCCACACCGAAGGCCGCCATCCGAAAAAGACACCGATTGTTATTGCATTGCATGATTCACACCTTTGCTACTTCAAAACTTCTCCCGTCTTCATGGACCAGAGAACCAGATCGAGTTCGTCGAAATCAACTCGGATGTCGCGTGCGAACCGGATCAGTTGTTGCTCAACTTCGAGATACTTCCTTCTAGTTGAAGGTGGTGATTTGGCTGAATCGATCACACCGATTTCAGCCAAACATCGCAACACGTGTTTATCAAGAATCGCGTGGCCTTTCACGCCGATGTTTCTGAGAAAGTGGCTGGCCTCTTTGTAGCCCAACCCTTTGACCTGTTTTTCCTGGGCCAGCCAGTCGCGCCGCTCGATTGGATCCTTGAAGCTGCGCAACCGCTTTCGCAGCAGCATACCGCATTCGGCGTGAAAGTAGTTTCTCGTACTGACAATGTAACGCGGCCGCGCCACGGGGAAACGATGAGCGCCGGCGCTCTTCAAAGCTACAGTCATCGCATCAGAATCGCCGTCGAGCAACAGCGGTCGCACGGCGTCGACTGAATTCAGGCCCATGCGAGCGGATGCTCCGGCGGTGAAAATACAGTAGGCAAGCTCTTCCCAAAGTCGCGCATCAGATCCTTTGCGCCAAACTTCTTCAAACTCACGGAGCCGCTTCCGAATTTCTTTACGTCGTGCTCGGTGAGTGGCCACCACTTTTTCAACTGTGACGGGTTCTTGATTGCGTTGCACTGTAGTTTGTCAATACGGCGATTCTATGAGCCTGCCGGAAACATTGTCAACGACTTGCGTCTTTGAAAATAACGCCGAAGGCGTTCGCTAATTTCAGCCCAAGGTTGGAGCTTGCGACAACCTTGGGATGATTCATCAACATTTCGACCAACCCTGAAGGGGTTCCACACGCAATAACCCTTTCAGGGTTGAATCGGTTTTTTAATCATTCCCGGGGTTGTCGCTGGCGCTCCAACCCTGGGCTGGAATTAGCCAACGCCTTCGGCGTTAGTTCAGCACCGCCACGCAATTATTTCCCCGCAATCGATCGATTCTCGGCTATGATGCTTGTGGTTTGGCCCTGGCAACTCTTGAACATCCCCGTTCAGTTCGCTCGCATCAAAGTTGCTCTCCCTCACAAAATCCCGTATGAGCCGGATGTTGAATAGAATTAGCCTTCCATTGATAGTGCTGGTGGCACTTTGCTCGAGCGTGTTCGCACAAATTCCCGATGCGAGCCCGTCACCGTCGCCATCACCCGAGGGCCGACCGCTCTACGGCGTGCAGGGCGTCCTGATCGAAACTCTCGACGGCAAGGTCGTCTCGTCACAAGCGGACACCGAACAGTTCAACCCCGCATCGACGATGAAACTCGCGACCGCCCTCGTCGCACTGCGCACGTTGGGCCCGAACCACCGTTTCGCGACCGGCGTCTGGACCGACGGAGCAATCGACAAAACAACAGGCGTCGTCAGCGGCAATCTCTACATCTCCGGACGCGATCCATCGTTTCACTACGAACACGGCGTCCTGTTGGCGCGCGAGCTCAACCAGCTCGGCATCAAGCAAGTGACCGGCGATCTCGTCGTCGCGCCCGGTTTCACGATGAACTTCAGCGCTTCCGCACAGCGCTCCGGCGATCGTCTCTACGACACACTCGACTCAACTCTGCGCTACCCCGAGGCCATGCGAGCGTGGAACTACGAACGCACGCTGCTAAACGATCGCGCGAGTTTGGAAACCGTTCCGAGCGTCGCCGTTATGGGCGCTGTTGTCGTCGCTCCTGTCCCGGAATCTGCGAAGCTCCTTCTGACGCAACGGTCGAGCACGCTCGTCGACATCCTGAAAGTTCTTCTGTGCTACTCAAACAACTTCATGGCTGATCGGATCGGCGAAGCGCTCGGCGGACCTGAGTCTGTACGCCAACAACTCATAACCACTCTGGGCTTCGCGCCGGACGAATTGAAAATCGCGACGCTGAGCGGGCTCGGAGTCAATCGAGTTTCACCGCGCGCGATGATGAAGATCTACAGAGCCCTCGTCGCGGAGCTAAAGAAGAACGGATTGTCACCGTCGTCCATCCTGCCGGTGGCGGGCGTCGATCCCGGCACACTTGAAGACCGATTCACGGGTCTGCCATGGCGTGGCAGCGTCATCGCAAAGACGGGGACGTTGTTGCGCACAGATGGTGGCGCGAGTGCGTTGGTCGGCCAGATGAAGACCGCTAACGGCGAAGTGCTGCTGTTTGTGATTATGAATCAGCGCGGAAGTGTTTCGAGGTTCAGGGAGAACCAGGACTACCTTGTGATGCTCGTGCAAAACACGCGCGGTGGACCGAAGGCTTTTGATTACAAACCGCTGATGCTCACGATGCAACTCTCCCACACGGAGAGCACGGTTGCGACGAGCGAGGAATACGAGCCGCCGTCGAAGAACAATTGACCGGCATTGCCTCAAAAATCGAGAGTCGTTGTTGGATGAGGTCAGTACCGTAACGCGGTAGCGTCGGGTCGACGTAGAGCCTCTCAATTTTGCGAAGAATTTCGAGACTGACCCGACGCTACCGCGTTACGGTACTGACCTCCTCCAAGTCTGAATCCTGACTTTTGAGGCAGAGCCTTCGCCACACACAAAAGTCGCCCCGTGATCCGTAGATCACGGGGCGCTTTACCGTCCAGTCACTTTGCGGCGTGCGGCACCGCAACGTGGTGGACGATTCTCGATATACATCTTTCCTAAACTTATAAAACTGGCAGGATTCCAGTGACGGGACTTCAGAGATGATTTTTAGTACTCGCGAATGCCCTTAACAGCATGTCCGCCTACGGCTTTCGCCATGTCGACGTAATTCGAACTGTATCGGATAGTGGCTGAGCCGCCACCGTTCGTGTTGACTGTGGGGGACTGAAAGAGATCCGTATCTGCTCCCGTTTTTGCAAACTTGGCGACGAACAGTGCGCCATAGATGTTTCCGTGTCCGGCGCCATCGCGTAAGATCTCGCCCTGGCCGAGGACCAGGATTATGCCGTTCCACTGGAAGTTTCCGTGCAAGGTAAGCTTCCCGGTCACTATCAGAGTTCCCTGGCCCGACGGGCTGCCCGAGTCGATCGTGATATCACCATCCACAAAGGTAAAAATCCCGTCCGGTCTATTTGCGCCCAGGCCGTCCGTGCTGGCAATAGCTGCTGGTCCGTTGGAGAAATATCTTCCCTCGTTTCTGGCTGCCTGTTCCATTCCGTCGGAGCCATACAAAAACTCACGGGTTTTAGCAACCGACTCGAGAAAGCTCGGAGTGTTGCTCGCTCCCAGAACCGTCGGATCTCCCGGTGACACATTAGGTCCGTTGCCGCAATTACTTCCATCCGGATCACAGCCGTCAATAACGTTGTTAACCGTGTTGTAGTCGCCGTTATCGACAGCAACCGCGGATATCGTAGTTCCGCTGTCGAGATCTGAGCCTGAAATCGTGGTCACATTACTATCGCCCAGTATGAAAGACATTGAAGTTCCCGACTGATTCCGCCCTGTGATAACGGAGTCCACTGGATAATCAAGAGTGTAGCGATCGACGACTACCTCCATGTTCTTCAAACTGTCCCGCACTCCCAGCCCGCGCACACGAATTCTCAAGCGGTCAGGCTTATATGTAGCCTGGGCACACTTCGCAGCCTTCACCAGGTAGTTATCAGGATCCATGATCTCAGTCACCTGAAATCGCGAAACTCCGTCCGCAGAAACGTTAACGATGTTGCCTGACGTGGCTGTCCAAAGAGTCGGTGTACACAGGATATTGTGAAAGGTCGCACGCGTGCCGGTAGGATTTGATTGTACGTTTCCTCTTATGACTGCGAGAGTGCTCGCCACCCCTGCTTCCGCTGCGTAATAGGCTTGCATTTCAGCCGTAGAGTCTCGCGCCGTAATGCCGGTCATGGTCGCAGTTAAAATCAAAATACCACCGGCTGCCAACAAGAGCAGCGACAGAAGAATCGCCGTGATCAGAGCTGCACCACGTTCGCTGCTGCGGCTTTCAGTTAACAGAGTCGGCTTTTGTAATCTCATTGATCGAAGACCTCTCTTCTGAGCGCAGTTTAGTAAAACCTCAGGTCCCAGTTGCGCAGTGTGACGTCCGAGCAAAGTAAGACTGAATGACCTGGCTGATAACCGTCTGAACCGGGTGTTCCCACTGCATCCAAAGTAACTGAGATGGCAATGACGATGTATTTCGCATTTTCTTTTGACACTTGTGCTGACGAAAAACTGATATCCGATGCCGCGCCCCCGGAAGGAACCGTGTAAATCACTTTCTGATCGAAGTAATAAATGTTCATGCTGTCGATGCGGTTTGCCAGCACCGTACTGCCGCTTCCAAACTCGTCACGCCGAACGAGATACTTTGTGTTCTCAGCTTCATTGAGGTAATAGGTTATGTCTTCTTCCGTATCCATGACGCTGTTACGCTGAAGGGAAGTCAGATCAGGGTTGTCAACTTCGTACTTGTTGAGATTCGAGCGAACGCGAATTTTATTCGCACCGGAATCTGCCACAACAATGCCGTTGTTGTTCAGATTGAATCCTGCATTCGCTATTTCGCGCGACATGATATTGAGCGCCCGTTGTGTGTCGGCGAGTGCGTCGGACTTTTGATTCTCGCGAGTACGCATTCGAAGACCGCTCGCAAGCAGAGTGGCTGCCGCCGTAACGAGCACCATCGTGATTGCCATCGCGATGATAAGTTCGAGAAGCGAGAAACCGCTGTTTGACGACTTTTTCTTCAACGAACTCATACTGTCCTCACTAGTTCGAAAGTATCGTTAGTAAATGCCGACCACCTGGGTCGATCGCTGAGTAGTAATAATGATGCTGTCGAAATTCGTCCCATCTGCTGGAGTAACCGACACTCGAATTCTCTTAACGGTCGGTGCCCCGGCGTCGGGATTGCCGACAGGCACAACGCTCAGATCCTCTATCACCGTATTCACCAGGTAACTGCGGCCTGCATTGGTGACAGTCTCATTCACACCTGCCGTGGCGGTGGCTCCCAGCCCGCCGTTAGGGAATGAAAAAGCCACACTGCGCGTTTGAGTAGTGAACGGTATAGTCCGCAGCCACTCCATTCGCATCTGAGCAGTCGCCATGGCCAGCTCGCGATCGTCGGCCTTCATATTCGCTTGAACGGCATAAGTGAAAAGAGACGCGACGCCGAGTCCCATGACCATCAGCACAACCAGCGCTATGGCTGCTTCCATGAGAGTAAAGCCACGTTGCGAGGCGTTACCTTCTCGATCAGCGTTTTGATATTTACGAACGAGGTTCATATGTCACCTTCAGTTACTTATCGACACTGTGAGTTTTTGTGTTTCGCCGCAACTGGGATCGGCCGAAACATTGACAATGAATACGCCGCGATTCCCGCCGCCATTTTTGGTGGTAACAGAAATCGCGCTCGATCCGCTCCCATCAATTCTTAGCAGCGAGACTTCAATGGACATGGCGTTTCCGTTTCCTGCTTGTGCGGCGTTGATGAATCGAACTCCAGTCGCGTTCGTCATCGTAAAAGTAACCGTTCCTGTCTGGTGACCGGGTAGACTCTGACTCAATGAGAGCGTATTCGGCGTAAGAAATGACACACACGGTGAAGTTGGCGTGGGCGTTGGAGAAGGTGTTGGCGTCGGCGAGGCGTTGTTCCCGTGGCCGTTCCCGTTCCCGTTACCATTTCCATTTCCGTTTGGCGTCGCGGTTGGGCTTGGGGTTGGGGTCGGCGACGAAGCTACTGGTGGAAGGTCTCCAATCGGTGTTGGAGTCGGATCGGCTGGAGGTTGGTCAATCGGATTAATCGGACTGGTCGACGCCGACGGGGACGGCGAAGGATCAGGAGAAGCGACGTCGCCGGTAACCTGAGTGATGGGAGTGAAGGGAATCATTTGATCGGGGAAGTGTTGTTCGCCCACCGTGATGTCGCCGGAACCTGAGACGTCGACTGGAACCCGCTTGTCAAGATAAGTACTCTTGATCTGCCATACCCAGGCTTCGTCGATTCGTCCACGCCAGTCAAACATGACCTTCTTTGCCGCGACGTCAAACGTCAGGCCGGCGTCGAGGTCAAACGTGCGCGTCTCGACGACACCGTTGCCCCAATCCATTGTCACTGCATAGGCGGTTGACTCCGGGCCAAAGGTCTCGATCGCTGATTCCTGGCCCGAACCAGCATGGCGGCGGATAGCATCAGCGCGTGCCTTCTCCACATAGGAAGCAAACAGTCTGGCAGCGGACTGGTGCAGGTATTCCGCGCGCGCCCGCTTGATTCCCAGAACGCCGAAAGTCGTCACTATAGAAATGATCGCAACGACGATTACCGTCTGTAAGAGCGTGAACCCTTGCTGGGCTGTGATGCGGGTGATTTTCATGTACGCCTTTACCTCGCCGACGTTGGAGTGCTTTGCTGGCCGGACAAACTCGGCTGGTCCAACTTGAGCAATAGTCATTCCGTCGACAATGAGGCGGATATTGCGGCGTTTTTGAAGTTGCCGGCGAAGACGGGGAAGACGGTTGTTACCTTTAGTTACAGGAGTAGGAAAAGAATTTCCCAATTAGGGCCACAAAAGGCACAACAGGAACACAAAGTTAATGGCTTTTTTTTTGTTTCCTTTTGTGCCTTTTTGTGGCCATCTATTTCAAAGAGTTCTTGACACTTCGTACACGAAAAATCGATCATTGCGGCAGTGGCCGATATCCTACTCGTCGAAGATAAAGACAGCCTCCGTCGCGTACTGCGATTAACTCTCGAAAATGCCGGATACAGCGTTGCGGAAGCGATTGACGCTCGCGCGGCGCTCAACGAGATCGCCACTTCCCGTCACCGGCTCATCCTTACGGACCTGCGCATGCCAAACGGCTCCGGCCTCGACGTGCTGCGTTCCGCTCGCGCCGCAGACGCCGACGTGCCCGTAATCGTCATGACGGCCTTCGGTTCGATCGATGAAGCGGTGCAGGCAATGAAGGACGGCGCGCACGACTTCCTTCAAAAACCTGTCGATTCAAATCATCTGCTTCTACTCGTCGAGCGCGCACTGGAACAGGCCAGACTGCGAACCGAGAACGTTCTGTTGCGTGAAGAGTGGTCGCGTCATTATGGATTCCCACGAATCCTTGGCGAGTCAGAAACTCTCAAACGCGCGGTCGGCGAAACGCAGCGTGTGGCCCAAACCGAAGCCACCGTGCTGCTCCTCGGAGAGTCTGGAACAGGCAAAGAGCTCTTCGCGCGCGCGGTCCATCATCTCTCAGCGCGCCGCGACAATCCCTTCGTCGCCATCAACTGTGCCGCCATACCTGAAACCCTGATCGAGAACGAACTCTTCGGACACGAGCGCGGCGCGTTTACGGGCGCGACCGATCGTCGACAAGGTAAATTTGAATTGGCATCGGGCGGGACTGTTTTCCTCGACGAAGTCGGCGAATTGCCGTTGGGTGTGCAAGGCAAACTGTTACGCGCGATCGAAGAGAAAGTCGTCGACCGCATTGGCGGCAGTGCGCCTGTGGCAGTTGACGTTCGCGTCGTTGCCGCAACAAACAAAGACCTGAAAGCCGCCGTCGACAACGGACAGTTTCGTGGTGATCTGTTCTTTCGCCTCGCTGTTTTTCCGATCGAAGTACCGCCACTTCGCGATCGCGGCGACGACATCATCCTGCTCGCCCAGCACTTTGCGGCAGAGATCGGACGCGAGTTGCGAGGTCGCGAAGCGCAACTGAGTCCCAACGCGATCGACGCTCTCCAGCAGCACCACTGGCCGGGAAACGTTCGCGAGCTCGAGAACGCAATCGAGCGTGCCTGCATCCTCTCAGATTCGCTGATACTCGAACCCGCCGATCTCGGTCTTGGACCAACTGCCACGAACGAATCGGAGTCTCTGGAACAGATCGATCTCTCCGGGACGCTCTCGGACGTGGCCCATCGCGCCCTGCGCGTCGTCGAACGCAGAAAGATCGCTCGCGCTCTTGAAGCAAACCACGGCAACAAGAGCAAAACCGCCGAGGATCTCGGCGTTAGTTACAAAACGCTTCTCAACAAGATTAAGGAATACGCTCTCTGACGTCCCCCGATAAAGAAAACCTCGAAATCGTCTCTGACGACGACGGTCCCGCAACCGTCGCCAGTGAAAAACTCGAACAGGTCGGCGCCGCAACGCCGGAGCGAGCCACCCGCACAGAGGTCAGCACAGGCAGATCCGCTGTCTACGTCGGCGCAGGGATCCTCATCAGCAGGATCGTCGGTCTAATCCGCCAGCGAATCTTTGCCTACTACTTCGGCAGCTCGGCTGAAGGCGACGCGTTCAGCGCCGCATTCAGAATTCCGAATTTCCTGCAAAACGTTTTTGGCGAGGGCGCTCTTTCCGCGTCGTTTATTCCGGTCTACGCGAAGCTGCTGGCGAAAGGCGACGAGAAAGAAGCCGCACGCGTCGCTAATGCCATCTTTTCGATTCTCGCGCTGGTCACGGCAGTCATAGTTCTAATCGGCGTCTTCGCAACGCCCTTCATCGTTACGCTCATCGCCGCCGGTTTTGAGGAGGAACGGAGAGCGTTAACGATCGTGCTGGTGCGAATCTTTTTTCCCGGCGCGGCGCTGCTCGTGCTTTCTGCGTGGTGCCTCGGCGTCCTCAATAGTCATCACCGCTTTTTCGTTTCCTACACCGCGCCCGTTGCGTGGAACGTCGCCATCATCGCGGCGCTGTTGTTCTTCGGAAAGCGCATGGACCTGTCGCAGCTAGCGGCGGCGACGGCGTGGGGCTCCGTTATCGGCAGTGCACTCCAGTTCGCCGTGCAACTACCGACGGTGCTGCGACTGATTCATCACTTTCGTCCTGTACTCACACTTGCGAACGCGCACGTCAGGCAAGTGCTCAACAACTTCTTTCCGGTGTTCGTGAGCCGTGGTGTGGTCCAGATCAGCGCTTTCGTCGATGCGTTCCTCGCGAGCTTTCTGGGCCAGGGGGCGGTCGTGGCACTCAACTATGCGCAGAGCCTGTATACGCTGCCGGTTAGTCTCTTTGGCATGTCGGTTTCAGCGGCGGAGCTGCCGGCGATGTCGAAAACCATCGGCGCGACGGAGGTGGTTGCCGAAACGCTGCGGCGTCGTCTCGACGCGGGACTAAAAAGAATCAGTTTCTTTATCGTGCCCTCAGCGGTTGCGTTTCTGGCGCTGGGCGACGTTATTGCCGCCGTGCTTTATCAAACAGGCAAGTTCACACGTGCTGATGCGATCTACGTTTGGACGATTCTTGCAGGCGCAGCGGTCGGCTTACTGGCATCGACCTTGGGCCGCCTTTACTCGTCGACGTACTACGCGCTCCAGGACACTCGCACGCCGTTGCTCTATGCCGTCTTGCGCGTCGTCCTGAGCGGTGTGCTTGGCTACTTCTTCTCGATTCATTTGCCCGGTCTGCTGGGGCTCGATTCCAAACTCGGCGCAGCGGGTTTGACCGCTTCCGCCGGTATCGCTGGTTGGATTGAGTTCGTGTTGCTGAGGGCCAGCCTCAACAAACGAATCGGGCGGACGGGCTTGCCGCTTTCGTACACCGGAAAGCTCTGGCTCGGGGCAATGGTGGCTGCGGGCGCCGGTTGGGGCTTAAAACTGCTTGTCACCGGCTGGCATCCGATCCCGCTCGCGGTCGTGGTCCTTGGTGGTTATGGGACGTGCTATTTTGCGGTCACTTTCCTGCTTGGGGTTGCCCAGTCCAGGGAGATCATCCACCGGATCCTCCGATTTCACAGATGATCCGTGTCATCTGTGAACGGCCTTCACCTGGAACTCACGCTCCATTGCGACTTTCCTACCTATGATTTAGGAAATCACACAAGGAGTCTCTCGTCATATGCCCCCGATTTTTAACCTGCAGCGTCTGATACTCACCTCTGCGGCGTTCGCCATCATGGTCATCGCGTCTTCCAGCGCCATGGCCGATCCGATCACGATCACCGTCGGAAATCCCGGTAACCAAAACACAGACAACGTCCTGTTCAACAACGGCAGCCTGGTTCACTCCGGCACGCTTGTACAGGGCGACTTCAACGGCTCAGGAGCCGGTTTCATCGTCGATTTCACGTCAGCTTCCGGCAACGGCAACCTCGGCGTCAGCGGCGGCCAGGCCGTGCTCGTCGGCGGCACCGGTAACGTCCCATTCACGAATGTGACGGTCCAACTCGAAAACGGCGCCACCTTTACCAAACTGATCCTGAACATCGACGTCACGAACGGCCTTGCGCCTCCGACGCAGGTTCAGTTCACAGTCAACTACACGCTCGCTGGCGGACAAGTCTTCAATCAGGTATTCTCTGTCGACACCAACGGGCAGAATTTCTTCGGTATCGCAGCCGCTGAAGGCGCAGTCATTAACAGCGTTACAGTTCAGGGTTTAGGCAACACCACCTTCGCCGAAATCAACCAGTGGCGCATGGGTGGCTTCAACCAACCGACCAGTGAAGTTCCCGAGCCGGCGAGCTTGTTGCTCCTGGGTAGCGGACTGGTTGGCACCGCGGGCGCGCTTCGTCGCCGGTTGAAAAACCGCGAGTCGAAGTAGGCTCAACTCAGACGAAACATCACGGGAGACAAATAGCAAATGTACACGAGGCCGATGATTCTTCCCCTCGATTCGACTGGCCGAATTTACGTGCTCGAAGATGAAAAGGGTCAAGTAGTTGGTACGGGCTCCAGGGAAGTTTGCGAGACCCTTCTGTACATCATCGGGGCCGGCCTGACGCCGCCCTCCGACCAGAGTAAGACGAAGGTTCGCAATAACGTTCGCGCTGCTATCACGATTTAAGCTTGGCAAAAAAGATGCTCCTTATTCTGGAACTGGTCCAATCCGGTTCCAGATTCTTTTTTTAAAAATTCTCTGGAGACGCCCGCGTATTAGATATTTAGTTTAGGTATCCTGGAAAAACGGACGGTTGGTGCAGCGGCGGGCAGGCGGGGGCGGCTAATGGCCGCTTTTTTCGTGCCTCTGTGTTCAAGATAATCGTGAAACACACAGACACAGAGGACCCACAGGTTGCACAGAGAAGAAGTCGAACTCTATCATCGCTGGCGTGCAACCCGTACTCTCCGCCGAACAAATACGCGAGATCGACCGGCTCACCGTTGAGAACTACCACGTCCCTTCCCTGCTTCTGATGGAAGCCGCCAGCGGCGCTTGCCTCGACGCGATTCAAGCGCGACTCGAAAACGACCTGAACGGCAAAAAAGCCCTCATCCTTTGTGGCAGGGGTAACAATGGCGGTGACGGCGCTGCACTCGCCCGGGGCCTGACACGCGCGGGTATGCACTGCACCGTCGTCCTCTTCGGAAAACTCTCCGAAACCATCGGCGACGCGCGCACCAACTTTGAAGCAGTCAGCAGGCTCGCAAGCTTCGAAGCGGGCTCGCCTGAATCGCCGCCGCCACTGACCTTTATCGAATGCGAAGGCATCCACGCGTGGGAGCAGCTCGCGAAGCCGCGCGGCGCGTACGAGGTCATCGTCGACGCGCTCTTCGGCACGGGCCTGGGCAGACCTCTCGAAGGTGTGTTTGCAAAAGTTATCGAACACCTCGCGCTGCTCAGACGCGCGCGCGACCGCGCTTCGGCCTCGCGTCCGCTCGTGCTTTCGATCGACATTCCTTCGGGACTCAACGCCAGTCAGTCAAACCCGATTGGTCCCACTGTTCAAGCCGACGTTACGGTGACCTTCACGACTCCCAAGCCGGCCAACGTTCTGCCGCCGGCGTGTGACTTCGGCGGCGAATTGATCGTTGCAGACATCGGTTCTCCATCGCCTTTGATCGAAGCCGCAAGGCCGTGGCTGTTTGTGACTGAGGAAGAAGATGCACGGGCTTGGCTGGTGAGCACTCGCTACACGCGCGAGTCGTACAAGAACACGCACGGACATGTTTTGATCGCCGCCGGTTCGCGTGGTTACTCCGGCGCAGCGGCGCTCACCGGCAACGCCGCGATGCGCTGCGGCGCAGGGCTCGTCACGATTGCGACTCCAGCCTCCGCACAGGGCTCAGTGGCAAGCAAAGCGATAGCAGAGGTGATGACCACGGCTCTCGCCGAAACGGATCGAGGTGCAGTGAGCGACGAGGCGGTGGAACATTTTCTGAACCTGTCTTCACGCGCGACGGTTCTCGCGATTGGACCAGGATTGACCTCGGACGACGAACGCACGCGACGGTTTGTTCGCGGCGTCGTGGAGGGTCGCACGAAACCGTGCGTGATCGACGCCGATGGCTTGAACGCACTCGCGCCCTGGCCTGAAGAACTCAGCGGCACCGAACAGCATCCGCTAATTCTCACGCCGCATCCTGGTGAGATGCTGCGGCTGATTGGCGCTGATAACAAAGCCGCTCTCGCAGGCCGCTTTGCGGCCGCACGCGATTTCGCGACGGCTCACAAGCTGATCCTCGTGCTCAAGGGTTCGCGATCGATTGTCGCGGCGCCTGACGGCCGCGTGTTTGTTAACCCCACGGGAAATGCGGGACTCGGAACCGGAGGCGCTGGCGATACGCTCACCGGACTGATCTCAGGGCTCCTCGCACAAGCGTACGGAACGCTCAAAGGCAACGCCGATCCACTCGCGACGACGGTTGCAGCGCTTTACGTCGGCGGCCTCGCCGGTGACTTCGCTGCGGAGAAGCTCGGCATGCGCGCGATGCTGGCCTCTGATCTTCGCGAACACTTCGGCGAGGCAATCTGCTTTCTCGACCCGCATGGAGAACGGCCATAACGACGCACATTTCCACGGGCGAGTTCACCAGCTCATCTCCAGAGCAGACGTTCAACTACGGTCATCAAGTCGGAGCGCGACTCGAAGGCGGAGAAATCCTGCTGCTTAGTGGTCCACTGGGCGCGGGCAAAACGATTTTCGTGAAAGGTATCTGTTCTGCGTTGGGTGTCGCGGAGGAGGACGTCACGAGTCCCTCGTTTACGCTGGTGAATCCATACGCCGGGCGTTTGCAGCTTTACCACATCGATCTCTATCGTCTCGACGAAGGCGCGAGCGCGGCACACGCAGTCGATCTCGACGAGCTACTGTCAGATGAAAAGGCAGTGATTGTGATCGAGTGGGCCGAGCGAATGGGAAACTATCCGTTTCCGGGGAATGTCTGGCGTATCACAATCGAAGGTGACGGCGACGCGCCAAGAGAGATCTCAATTCAGCCACAAAGAGGCACATAAGGAACACAAATCAGGTTCGACATTTGTGCCTTTTGTGATTACCATTAACACATGCCATATCCCGAAATCATGATTCGTCCGATGCGTGAAGATTTGACTCGACTGGGAGTCGAGGAACTGAGAACACCTGATGCTGTCGACGACACAATCAAAAATAGTAAAGGCACGTTGATGGTGGTTGTGAATTCGATCTGCGGTTGTGCCGCAGGTAAAGCACGACCCGGTGTTGCACTCGCACTTCAGCACGCTGTGAAGCCTGACAAGGTTGCTACTGTGTTTGCCGGCGCCGATATCGAGGCAACTGAACGAGCCCGAAGCTATTTCACCGGTTACGGACCATCGTCGCCGTCAATCGCACTACTCAAAGACGGCGAATTGGTTTACATGCTGGAACGACGTCAGATCGAAGGCCGCGACGCACACCAGATTGCCGGAGAACTCACGCAGGCGTTCGAGAAATATTGCCACGGATGACGCAGATGAATACGGATTCAGATCTGTAATTCATCCGTGTTATCTGTGGCTACCTGCCCAACACCCTAATGATCTCCGAATGCAACAGCACCACATCCGGAGACTGCTGCAGCGCAAGGAAGTAGTTCTTCTGAAACTCGGTTCCGGTTTCGGCCGGAGCCAATAGCGTCTTCGCTCTCTCGATCAATGCGGTTGCGTCTGCCTCAGTCGCTGGTGTTTCGGACTCGCGCGTGTCGAGCGTCTCGTCTATCTGAACAATCAGTTCCGATAGACGATGCAGCCAATCGAACCACGGGTCTTTCAGCACCAACTGAAGAAACTCATAACTATTGCCGATCTTCCCGCGGGCTCGTTCGTAGTCCCTTCGCTCGAGGTCCAGAAGTGTCTTATGAAGCCGCAACAATCCAAATCGCAACACCTTCACATTCTCGCGAGTAGTGTCTGATGCTCTCTCGTTTGTCATAAACGTCCCTCTCCCGTTGCTATGTTATGATCGCGCCGATGCCGAGCGCCATCTCGCTCAACACTCCGGTTGAGGATCTTCACAACTTTGGAATCGCACGATTAGGCCCGGTCCTCTCTCGCAAGATCGCGATTGCACTGGCAAATCAAGCACACAAGAAAACGTCCGCCGAAGCCACGGTCGAAGATTTACTCACGTACTTTCCGATGCGCTACGAGGACAGACTGCGGCCCGCGCTGATCAAAGATCTGCAAGAAGGTATGGAAGCGTCGCTCGATCTCACCGTCGTGAACGCGCGTGGCTATCCGGTGAATCGCGGGCGTGGTTTCGGCCGGTCGCAACTCTTCATCTTTGAGGTGTTCGGCATCGATGCGTCAATGACCGGACGCGACGTGATTGTCTGGTGGTTCGTCTCAGGCAGACGCGCGTACGACATCGTCAAGTATTACAAAACCAGACTGGTGCCGGGCACGCGTTTCATCACTTTTGGTCGTTGGGAATGGGAGGCTCGCCGCAGCAGGTACAAGCTTCGCTTAAACAAGCCCGCGGACGAGCTCGAAGTTCTCGCGGCTCCGGAACTGTTGGACCAGGCGACAGACGAAACGTCGAATCCCGAACAGGCTGAAGCAAACATACCCGATCCCTCGCTCGCAGCGATTCACGTCGGACGTCGCGTGCCTGTTTATCGCAAACTCGGCGAGTTTAATTCCAAGCGTGTGCGTGAAATCGTCCATGCAGTTCTCTCGCGCCTTGACGATAAAGCGATCGACGAAACACTTCCTCCAGACTTACGACACCGCGTTGGCCTCGCCGGTCGCGCGCAAGCATTGCGTGAAATTCATTTTCCACCTCCGGACGCATCGATGACGGATTACGAGCTCTCGAAGAGCCAGGCACATCTGCGAATGATCTTCGAAGACTTTTTCTGGGTGACGTTTGCGATCGGTTTGAAGCGCGGTCAACGCATTAAAGAGACCAAAGACGCGCCCGTGCGGATAGATAAGAACGTGAAAGAGGCGATCGCGTCTGTGATGCCTTTCAAGTTGACAGACGCGCAACGAAAAGTCACAAAACAGATCTTCGCCGACATGAAATCGACGGCGCCGATGAACCGTCTCTTGCAGGGTGACGTCGGCAGTGGCAAGACGATCGTCGCCGTCGTCGCGATGATCGCGGCGATGCAAAACGATCTTCAGACGGCACTGATGGTCCCCACCGAAATTCTCGCCGAGCAACACGCGCGAAGTATCAAACGCCTGCTGGCTAAAACGCCATACCGCGTGGAATTATTGACCGGCTCGCTTCGTGCAGCAGAAAAGCGACGATTGCAAACGTCGCTGAAAGACGGAGAGATACATGCCGTTGTCGGCACCCAGGCGTTGATCCAGGAAGCAGTTGCGTTCGCAAATCTCGGTCTGGTTGTTATCGACGAACAGCATCGCTTCGGCGTGATGCAAAGGGCGGAACTGCGCGCACGCGGGCTCAACCCCGACGTCCTGGTTATGACCGCAACGCCGATCCCGCGTTCGCTCGCGATGACGGTTTACGGCGATCTCGACGTGTCGGTTATTGACGAGCTGCCGCCCGGCCGCACGCCGATCGAAACGCGCGTATTTGGGGAAGATCAACGTCTGGAAGTGAAGCGTTTGATCTCGCGCGAGGTGAAAGCCGGTCGCCAGGTGTACGTCGTCTACCCGCTTGTCGAAGAGTCGGAGAAGATGGACCTGAAGGATGCAACGCGGCGTTACGAGTATCTTCGCGACACTGTTTTTCCGAAACTCTCCGTCGGATTACTGCATGGAAAGATGAAGCCCGCTGAAAAAGAAAAGGTGATGAGTGCATTCGTGGCTGGTGAGATCAAGATTCTGGTGTCGACGACTGTAATCGAGGTGGGTGTCGATGTTCCGAATGCTTCCGTGATGATTGTAGAAAATGCAGAGCGGTTTGGGCTGTCGCAGCTTCACCAGTTGCGCGGTCGTGTTGGTCGTGGAGCCGAGCAGAGTTATTGCATACTGTTGACCAGCGACAAGAAGACTGTCATCGCCGAGGAACGGCTGGGCATCATGGCCAAAACCAGCAACGGATTTATCATCGCCGAGAAAGATCTCGAGTTACGGGGTCCTGGAGAGTTGTTAGGCACAAGGCAATCAGGTCTACCCGAATTTCGCATCGGCAACATCGTGCGCGATCAGGAACTGCTCGAAGCAGCCAAGCGGGAAGCCGAGTTTTATCTGAGTAAGGAGAAGTCGGCAGTCACTGCAAAGATGGTCGCGCGCATCAAGCAGGATCCAAGGTTTGGACTCGCGGCAATCGGATAATCGTATGCGCATTATTGCCGGTGCTTACAAAGGTCGGAATCTCAAGAGCCCCCCATCGATGAACGTGAGGCCGACGTCCGACAGGCTTCGCGAAACACTCTTCAACGTGATCGCACCGCGCATTGAGGATTCGCGCTTTCTCGATCTGTGCGCCGGCTCTGGAGCTGTCGGCATCGAAGCACTCTCGCGGGGCGCCAGTCATGCAACGTTTGTCGATCGTTCGCGGCGAAGCTGTACGTTGATCGAATCGAATCTCGAGTTGTGCCGGATTTCCGAGGACGAGCAAACCATCTACTGTTCCGAAGCCGGCGAGTTTCTTCGTCAAACCGACTCCGGCCCCTGGGACATTATCTATTTCGATCCGCCCTACAAAGACGACTATCTGAAAATACTTAACCTGGCGGGCTCACATCTCGCTTCCGACGGCCTCCTCATCGCCGAACACCACCACAAAAACGCCCTCCCCGAAACCATCGGAACCCTGTCCCGCACACGAGTTCTTAAACAAGGCGACTCCTCCCTCAGCTTCTACCAAAAGACAACATCATAACTCTCCTGTATCATCGTTTTTGTTTCTCTTACGGCTTTATCTGTGCTTTTTTGTGGCCTCCTTTTGTGCCTTTTGTGAACTATGCTGATCTTAGGTATCGAAACATCCTGTGACGAAACCGCCGCAGCCGTCGTGCGCGACGGGCGCGAGATCGTCTCGTCAGTAATCTCGTCTCAAGTCCCCATTCACAAGCGCTTCGGCGGCGTGGTTCCGGAGCTCGCCTCGCGCGAGCACCTCGACAAGATCGTTCCCGTCGTGAACGAAGCTTTCGCACGCGCAGGCGTTTCGGCGCGTGACGTCGACGGCATCGCTGTCACGGTTGGGCCCGGATTGGTCGGTTCGCTTCTCGTCGGCGTGTCTTACGCAAAGGCGATGGCCTATGCGCTCAAGAAACCTTTCGTCGGCGTGAACCATATCGAGGGTCACATCTACTCGGTTGCGTTCGAAAATCCGCCGATCGAGTATCCCGCGGAAGCGCTGATCGTTTCGGGCGGACACACAAACATCTTCTTCATTCCGGCGCCGGGAAAGTACAAAGTCGTATCGCGCACGCGGGACGACGCGGCTGGCGAGGCTTTTGACAAAGTCGCAAAGCTGCTCGGCCTCGGCTATCCGGGTGGACCGATCATCGAGCGACTCGCGCGCGAGGGAAATCCGAACGCGGTGCCGTTTTCAATCCCACGCATGGGCGATGGATTGCCGGATTTCAGTTTTAGTGGACTGAAGACGGCGGTCACGAAGCACGTGCGCGAGAGTGGTTTGAAGCCGCTGAATGGTGGCGAACCGTCGCAGGGGATCAAGGATCTCGCGGCGAGTTTTCAACACGTCGTGGTGCAGTCGCTGGTGCGCACGATGGAAAGGATTGCCGAGGAGAATTATCCGAAGACGTTGATCGTCGCGGGCGGCGTGGCGTGCAATGGCAAGCTGCGAGAAGTGTCGCGCGAGATGGCGGCAAAGCTCGATCTTCCGATCTACTTCCCTTCACCACATCTCTCGACCGACAACGCCGCGATGATCGCCGCTGCCGGAACGGTTAAGTTGATGGCGGGCGAGCGCGGCACGCTCGATATGAATGCAGATGTGACCTTACGACTGCAAAATGTTGATCTCGAGGAGGAAGCAATAAAGCGAGCGGGCGTGAGGTATCGGCTTTAAAGTTAGACAGGATTTACAAGATTTTTCAGGATGTGCCTGTACATCCTGAAAAATCTTGTAAATCCTGTCTAACTGTTTGGTCTCGTCACGCGAGACCGGTGTGGGCCTTATCAACCCTCTATCGTACTCATCGCCGTTACGGCGCGTTTTTCGTACGCCACAATCGTCGCGACGTTTTTCTTCTCCACCTCCGTTAACGCCGCGTCCGTGAAGTTCGGGTCGGCTTTGTACCAATCGAAGCTCGAGAAGTACTTCTGCAACCACGGCTCCTTGAACACCTTCCCGTGTCGCGCGTAGATCTCGTGACGCATCTGGCTCGCGTCTTCGATAAACAACCCCTCCAGCAGCGATTGCGTGATCGGTTTCGCGCTCAGGTCCTGGTGATTCTGGTTTTCGTACTTGACGATCGTCTCGACGTTGAGTTTGTCGTTCCCGGAAAGCTCTTCGTCCTTGAAATTCTCGTCGGGGTTGTACCACGGTTGAAAGAAGAAATACTGTTGCAACCACTCCGCGCGAAACATGCGACCGTGCCGCGCGTAGACCTCATTTCGCAGCAGGCGCAACTCGTGCAGGCTTAACCCGCGCAGCATCTCCTCGGTGATCGCCTTGTTCTCGAAGAACTGCATGTCGCCCGGAAGCAGTGCAACCTTCCGCTGCTTCTTTTGCGCGCCGCTGAGTATCTCGAGGTTCTTGCGCTCGACCGCCGTGAGCTGCTTCCCGTCGTACTTATCTTTCGCGGAATACCAGTAACGCTCGTCAAAGTACTGCTGCAACCACGGATCGTCGTCAAACCGCTTTCCGTGAATCGCCTCAACTTCCGCCAGCAACACCTTCCACTCAGAGCTGCTGTGTTTTCCGAGTTTGCGCGCCGGGATCTGCCGATCTCGCCAGTAACGCATGTCGCCGGGCTGAATCGTCTCGTGCTTCGCAGCTTCCGCGATACGAATCAGATCGAGGTTTCGGCGCTCGACGTCGTTGAGCATCGAATTATTGAAGTCAGGATTCGGCTTGTACCACGACTGCTCTTCTAAATAGACCTTGATGTCGTTGTCTTTGAAAACACGTCCGTGACGTCCAAACACGATCCCGCGCAGCAGCTTCAGATCCTCCGGACTCAGCTTCTGAAGCTGGACCTGCTTGAGCGCCGTTTTGCTGAAGTCCACCGCCTTCAACCCATCCACCGGATCCTGCTGCGCCAGAACAGTCAGAGACGAGACGGCAATCAGAAGAACCAACAAGATAGTTTTCATCTTAATCCTGCTATCCGAAGATATCGCGAACTTTGTCCACCAGCCCCTTGTTCTCGAGATCCTTGTTCTCAACTTCCGCCAACTGCTCCAGCAGCTTTCGCTGTTCCCGCGTCAACGTCGTCGGCGTGATCACCGTCACCGAAACAAACAGGTCGCCGCGACCACGTCCACCCAGCACGGGCATGCCCTTGCCGCGCAGCCGAAACACGGTGCCTGTTTGGGTACCCATCGGAACCTTCAACTTCTCGTCCTCGTCGAGGGTCTTCACCATGACGTCCGCACCCAGCGCGGCCTGCGCGAAAGTGATCGGAATGGCTTCGTAGAGGTTGCTGCCTTGTCGTTCAAACTGCTCGTGCTCCGAAACGTGAATCACCACGTAGAGATCTCCGGCGGCGCCACCCTGCGTTCCCGCTTCCCCTTCACCAGAAACGCGTAAACGAGAGCCAGTTTCGACCCCCGCCGGGATCTTTACCTCCATCTGTTTTTCACGTTCGACTCTTCCGCCGCCTTTACACTCAGTGCAAGGGTTCTTGATGACCCTTCCCGTGCCGCGACACACGTGGCACGATCGCGACACGGAGAAGAATCCCTGCTGGTAACGAACCTGGCCGCTTCCCTGGCACGTCGAACAGCTTTCGGGTTGGCTCCCGGCCGCCGCGCCAGATCCGTTGCACGTACCGCACAGTTCCAGACGCGGAATGCGCAGTTGGGCTGTCATCCCGCTCGCTGCTTCTTCGAGTGTGATCTCGAGGTCGTAACGGAGGTCGGCGCCGCGTTGCGCTGCTGTACGACGCGAACCACCTCGTCCGCCGAATACGTCGCCAAAACCAAACAGGTCGCCGAGGATGTCTTCGATTCCACCGAATCCCGGTGCGCCCCATGCTCCCGCGCCCGCGCTGCCTGAAACACCCGCATGACCAAGCCGGTCGTAACGCCGCCGTTGTTCAGCATCTGACAGGACGCTGTAGGCCTCAGCGGCTTCTTTGAATTTCTCTTCGGCACTGGCGTCGTTTGGATTCTTGTCGGGGTGATACTTCACCGCGAGGCGCCGGTAAGCGCTCTTTAACTCCTGGTCCGTAGCGGTGCGGCTAACGGAAAGCACCTCGTAATAGTCACGTTTGCTCATACTCTAGTAATTCAATAACCCTTCTTGATTTTAATCGTTGCTTCACAGGATTTATATGATTTGAAAAGGATTATCAGGATTTATCATGCAAATCCTCTCTCAATCCTGTAAATCCTGTGAGTCAAACTTCTGTCGTAGCGTCTGTGGTGTCCAACATCGCGGATGTGAGTTGCCCGGCTACACGTTCCAACTTGTTCATAGCAATCTTAAGCTCTTCGAGCTTGTCTGTCTTGCTCGCCGCCTCCGCTTCCGTAAACACCGTCTCAGCAGCGTTCTGCTCGATCTCCGGAAGCAAACCACCAAATTTATCGAACGACTTCTTTGTGTTCCTCAACAAAGAGTCGAGCTTGGTTCTTAAAACCAAAAGCTCCTTGGTGGTGCGATCGCTGTCTGCAAACTCTTCCGATTCGTGGATGAGCCGATCGATCTCCTCAGGCGTCAACCCCGACGTCGGCGTGATGCGCATTTGCTGTTCGCGCCCGGTGGCCTTGTCCTGCGCCGACACCGATACGATCCCGTTTGCATCGACTTCAAACGAAACCTCGATCTGCGGCACGCCACGCGGACCCGGCGGAATCCCCACGAGCTCAAATTTACCCAACGAACGATTACCTTGCGCCACCTCGCGTTCGCCTTGGAGCACGTGTATTTCCACCGACGATTGATTGTCGACCACCGTCGTGAACGTGCGACTCTCACGCAGCGGAATCGTCGAGTTACGCTCGATGATCTTCGTAAACAACCCGCCGCGCGTTTCCAAACCCAGACTCAGCGGCAGCACGTCGAGCAGCACAATGTCTTTCACTTCGCCAGTCAACACACCGCCCTGAATCGCGGCGCCCATCCCCACGACCTCATCGGGGTTGATTTCCGACGAAGGCTTGCGTCCAAAAATCTTCTCGACCGTGCGCTCGACAATCGGCGAACGTGTTTGACCACCGACGAGGATAACCTTGTGAATGTCAGACGCTTGCAGTTCCGCGTCTTTGAGTGCTGCAAGACACGGCTCGACGGTCTGCTCGACCAGATCAGACACGAGCGTCTCGAACTGTTCCCGAGTGAGCGACTTGTTAAAGTGCTTCGGACCGCTCGCGTCGGCTGCGATGAACGGCAGGTTGATCGCAGTCTCGTTCGCTGTCGAAAGGTCGCACTTCGCGCGCTCGGCAACTTCCTTCAAGCGCTGTAAAGCCAGGCGATCCTGCCGGAGATCGATTCCCGTGTCGGCCAGGAACTGCCCCGCCATCCAGCTCATGATCCGTTCGTCAAAATCTTCACCACCGAGAAACGTATTACCCGACGTCGACAACACTTCAAAAACACCGTCGTTCATCTCGAGAATCGAAATATCGAATGTGCCGCCACCCAGATCGTAAACCGCGATACGTTCGACGCCCGCTTTGCCCAATCCGTACGCCAGGGCCGCCGCGGTCGGCTCGTTGATGATCCGCTCGACTTTCAAGCCCGCGATCTTGCCCGCGTCTTTAGTCGCCTGTCGCTGCGTGTCGTCGAAATAAGCAGGAACAGTGATGATGGCTTCTGACACCGATTCGCCGAGAAAATCCTCGGCCGAAGCTTTCAAGCGTTGCAGGACGATTCCAGACAACTCGGGTGGGCTGTAGTTGCGGCCCTGTACGCGCACCTTCGCATCACCATTCGGCGAGTCGACGATCTCAAACGGCGAAGTCTCGCGCATGCGGGTGACTTCAGTCGAGTTGAACTTGCGGCCGATGAGCCGCTTTACGGCAAACACCGTATTCGCAGCATTTGTGACCGCCTGACGTTTCGCGATCTGGCCTACGAGCCGCTCGCCCTTTTCAGTAAAACCGACGACGGTCGGCGTCGTGCGGCCGCCTTCTTTATTCGGGATAATCTGGACCGCGCCGCCTTCCAGAACGGAGACGCAACAATTGGTTGTTCCTAAATCTATGCCAATCGATTTTCCCATTGATTTCGGTTCCGAAACGTTTCCGCGCTATTTGCGCGTTGCAACCTTCACGAGGGCGGGGCGAATTAACTTGTCGCCGAGGCGGTAACCGGCAACTATCTCCTGCATCACTGTGTCAGGCTCGAATTCGTCGGTCGCTTCAGTTGCGACAGCCTCATGAATGTGGGGATTGAATGGTTCACCAACGGCAGCGATCGGCTTAACACCAAGCGCCTCCAACACGCCGTTGAGTTGTTTGAAGATTAGATCTACACCACTAAGGAAATGACGAAACTCGTCAGACTCCGAACCCTCGACCGAGGCCTCAGCCTCCAACGCCCGCTTGAGATTGTCCACCACCGGCAAAAGCTTGGTTACGACGTCGGCAACTACGCGGTTGTATGTTTCACTTCGTTCCCGTTCGACGCGCTTTCGATAGTTCTCAAAATCCGCCTGGCGCCGCGCGAGATTGTTTTTCAGCTCAGCGTTTTCAGCCTCAACGCGCTTCAGCTCCGCCCTGGTCGCTATAAGTTCAGCGGTATCGGGCCCGCCAGTGCGTTCCTCGGGCTCCACGTCGGTGCCGGAGAGGAGCTCGGCGATGTCCGCACTGTTGTAGGTTTCGGGTTCGAGATCTTCGTCTTCGATGGGCGCGTCTACGCTTTCGACGTCGTCAGCGTTGGATGCGACCTCGTCGTCAGCGTCAGTGAATCTTATCGGGATGCGGTGCGAACCCTTGTCGCGTCTGTCTGATGTCATTAGGAAGGATCGGAAATTCAACTCAACGTGCAGCCTGTTCACCCAGTCGATGCTCAATCAATCGCGCCATGTAGTTTACCATAGCCATTATCCGCGCATATTCTATTCTCATCGGACCAACAACGCCGAGAGTGCCCGCGCTATCGTTGGATCCAACTCGATAAGGCGCAGTGATCAGAGCGCAATTTTGCATTGAACTGGCGGGATGCTCGCGCCCGATCACCACGTGCACGTCGCCGGTATAGTTGGTCGCGTCGTGGACACACTCGTTCAGAATTTTAATGAGGCGCGACTTCTCTTCGAACGTCCGGAACAGTTCGCGCATCCGCTCGATATCGACAAAGTCAGGCTTGGTAAGGATGTTTGAAGCACCGTCGACGTAAATGCCGGCGCTTGCTTCCTCGCCCTCGAGACTCCGCTCACACAGCAGAATCGCGTTCTGGAGGAGTCGATCGTAGAGGGCCTTCTCTTCTTTCATCAACTCGACAATCTCAGCCCGGATCGCAAGCAAACTCTTGCCGCTGAACTCGGCGTTCAGGTAGCGAGCCGTGCGGTCGAGGTCGTCCTGCGTAAACTCGTCCGACGTTCTGATGACCTTGTTATGAATGATGTTCGCGGTCGACACCAATACGACGAGAATTCGTTTGTCGGGGAGTTGAACGAACTCGATGTGATTCAGACGATTGTCAGCGAGCGATGGCGACACGACGATGCCGACGTTCTCCGAGAGCGCCGAGAGGACGTGCGACGCTGTTTCCATCAATCGATCTGGCGAGGCGTCGGCGCCGATGTCGTTCGCGGAGAAAAGATGGTCGATTGCTTTTAGATCGGTGCGTGATAGCCGTGCTTCACCGAGCATGTTGTCGACGTAGTAACGATAACCCTTGTCCGTGGGCACGCGACCCGCTGAAGTATGTGGTTGATCGACGAAGCCCGACTCCTCGAGCTCGCCCATGACGTTGCGAATCGTCGCCGGACTCCAGCCATAGCCGTGTGAAAAGCGGTCGGAGAGCACACGCGAGCCGACAGCCTCGCCGGTCACGAGGTGTTCCTTGATCAGAGCCGCCAAAAGGACTTCCGCACGGGAGTCCAGGGCACTCTTCTCAGTCGTTTGGAGATTTGGGCCTCGCCTCGGCATGAGTTGGCAGTATACAAACTTACTCCACAGATTGCACAGATCACGCCCATTGGCTTATTTGTGCAATCCGGGTACGGCCTTAATTGCTTGAATATATAGGACTTAGCGTCCCTGCTCGCCAAAGGTTGACGCGCCGAGCCTGCCGTCCTTAAGATTGTTGCCCCCGAACCGCTGTTCGCCGCACCGAGTTTCCGCCATGACTGAAGTTAGAAAATATTTTGCCGACGCGTTTCGTCATATGGGCGGTAATCGAGGTGTGCCTCCGATTGAAGTTCGTTTTTATCCCTATGCGGGATTGCGCCACACGATTCGACTGCGGTCGGGACGCGTCTACGTGCGGCTCTCGGATATCTTTAAAGATGCGCCACCCGACGCAGTGCGTGCACTAGCGTGGATTCTTGTAGCCAGGCTGCTCGGCAAACGAGTGCCGACAATTCACGACCGAGTTTACCGCGATTATTCGCTGACGCCATCGGTGATGCGTTCATCAGACCTGGCTCGCCGTGGGCGTGGAAGAAAGATGATCTCGTCGGCACAGGGCGAGGTTTACGATCTCGATCGAATATTTGCCAGGCTGAATCGCAAATATTTCGACGGCGAGATACCGAAGCCGACCATCACCTGGTCACAGCGTCGCACGAAGAGCATCCTTGGTCATCACGACCACATTTACGACAGCATCACGATCAGCAAGACGCTCGACTCGATTGACGTCCCCGAATGGTTTGTCGAGTACATCCTTTATCACGAGATGCTGCATATCAAGCATCCGGCGCGGTTAATAAATGGACGGCGCTACTATCACACGAGCGCGTTCAGGTTGGATGAGCGCAGATTTCCGCATTACGACGCCGCGCAGAAGTGGCTGGAGCGGCTGGCGCGGTTGCGGAGAGTCCCGCGAGCGCGCGCGGCGTGACGTTATTGGAACTATCGCGCACGAATAGCGTTACTACAACCGAGGTAGGTGGGCTCCTCAAAAGAGGGCGGTTTGCTGGGATACTGCAATCCCGGGGGATCGCCCTTTAAGTTTGTAGAGCCACAAAAAGGCACAAAGCAGATCACAAATGATTTTTTGTGAAGTTCTTTTGTGCCTTTTTGTGGCTCTACAGGCAGCCACTAGACAATGCCTCACCTGCCTCGTTAGACTACGCAGTTTGCTAAGTGTGCCCTACCTTTATCTACGGAGAATTCAGTTTTATGGCTATTCCTGCAACTCAGATTCGGCGCGGTATGGTGATCGTTTTCGAGGGCCAGCCGTGCAAAGTCCTTGAATTCAGACATCATACCCCCGGTAACCTGCGCGCGATGATTCAGACCAAGCTGCGCAATATCCGCACCGGCGCTTCCTTTGAACATCGTTTTCGTTCGGCCGACACAGTGGACCGCGCCTCCATGGAACAACACGAAATGGAATATCTCTATTCGGACGGTTCGCATCACCACTTCATGAACACTGAGAATTACGAACAGACAGCCTTGAGCGAGGAAGACCTCGGCGATGCTTCACAATGGTTGACCCCCGGCATGAAGATCCAGGCGGAGTTTTACGAAGGTTCACCAATCGGAATCGATCTCCCCCCGTCAATGGAGTTTACAGTCACGCAGACCGAACCAACATTGAAGAGCGCCACCGTTTCGAACGTTAACAAACCCGCCACCCTGGAAAACGGCGTCGTGATCACCGTTCCTCCATTCATCAACGAAGGCGACAGAATTCGGGTCGATCCCACAGAAGGACGGTATATCGAGCGAGCCAAGTGAGCGCATATGTATTTGGCCTATAGCCTTCTTCTATCGCTCGGCCTGCTGGTTTTGCTTCCACTCTTCTTATTTAAAGCATTGGCGCACGGCAAATACATCGCCGGATTCCGGCAACGCCTGGGTTCGGTTCCGGCAGTGAGCGGGAAGCCGGTGATCTGGCTGCACTGCGTTTCAGTAGGTGAGACGCAAGCTGCGCGGCCGCTAGCGGCGCGGCTCAAACAGCAGTTTCCACATCACGCACTCGTCGTCTCGACCATCACGCTGACTGGTCAAAACCTGGCGCGAAATGTCTTTCGCACGCAGGCGGAGAGTGTTTTCTACTTTCCTTTTGACTGGCGGTGGTCCGTGCGTCGAGCGTTGAAAGCGATCAATCCGGTGGCTGTGCTCATCATGGAGACCGAGCTTTGGCCGAACTTTTTGCGCGAGTGCAAAGCGCGTGAGATTCCGGTCGCGCTCGTGAATGGTCGCATCTCCAGGCAGTCGTATGGCAGGTACGCACTGATCAAGTTCTTCCTTCGCCGGGTTCTTTCATCTTTGAGTATTGCCGTGATGCAGTCCGAAACTGACGCTCAGAGACTACAAGCTTTGGGAATGCCACGTGAAAAAACTTTTACTGCCGGCAATCTCAAGTTTGACGCTGATGCAGGTAGCGATCTGACTGACACAACCACCGAGATCGCACAGAGGTTCGGTTTGCACTCAGACGTGCCACTCGTCCTCGCTGCGAGTACGCACGAGCCTGAGGAGAAGATTATTCTCGAGAGTTTCAAGCAACTTAGAACAAAACAAGAAGTGCGACTCATGATTGCCCCGAGACATCCGGAGCGCTTCAATGAAGTCGCGTCGTTGATTCAGAATTCAGGGCTAAGCTGGACGCGAAGAATGAATCTCCCTGAGCCGAGCGATTCGGATGCCGCAGTGATCCTGCTCGATACGATTGGCGAGTTGCCGGCAACGTATTCGCAGGCCGCAGTGGTTTTCGTCGGCGGCAGTATTGTCGATCGGGGCGGCCACAATGTACTCGAACCTGCCGCAGCAGGTACCGCAGTTGTCACCGGAGCTCACACTCACAATTTCCATGCGATTGTGAATCTGATGGCGGAGGCCGGGGCGTTAGTTCAATTGCCCCCAGCGCAGGGCACGTCGATGGCAATCCCTCAGATTGCGAAAGCCTTAAGTGAACTCCTTGCCAGTCCGGAAGCGCGAGCTGAATTGGGTCGCCGTGCTAAAAAATTGGTCTCAGAAAACCAGGGCGCTGCCGATAGAACGGTGGAACTGATTGCGCCGCTATTGACAGCAAACGCTCAC
>Ga0105237_10000860_pt1 | contig 41294 bp, 26 predicted proteins | sample KBSC24metaG_FD_81520 | JGI IMG/M metagenome (GOLD analysis project Ga0105237, IMG submission 81520) | Corn rhizosphere microbial communities from Kellogg Biological Station, Michigan, USA - KBS C2-4 metaG | ecosystem: Host-associated > Plants > Roots > Rhizosphere > Soil | place: Michigan, USA...
TAGAGAACTCTTCCACGTGTACATCCCCCCATCTTTGAATACCAAAACAATCGTTGTGTCCGTCCCCATTCGGCGTAAAAGCATTGGGTACGATAAACAGGTTTTTCCCTTCCACTTTTACGTTGACGGTAACGGTGCTATAGGCATAGCATCCATTAAGGGATGTTCCCTTTACAATATAGGTGATGGTGCTGTCGATGCTAACGACAGGGCTGGTGCCGACGGCGCTGCTGAGACCGATGGCAGGTTCCCAGGTGTAGGTGAATGCCCCGGTGGCATTCAGCTGGGTGGTGGGCTGTGAACAGTCTATATCATGTGCCTTTGCGGCGGTGACTACCGGACTGGGGTTGACAATGGTGTTTACCTGGAAGGTATTTGTGTAAAGAGCGCATATCGAGTCGGTAATTGTCACCGTATATTGCTGCGTGGCAGCGGGGGTAACCACCGGGTGTGGAGAAGATGGATCATCGAGATAGGCAGCTGGTGTCCAGGAATAGATATAGTTCGGTGGATCGTTCTTTCCCAGCGTACCGGACAGGCCTTCACAAACAGGTAGATCATCGGGCTTGACAAAGACGGGTTTTGGCCGGATGCTCACATTGACGGAGTCTTTCTGAGCGCATCCATTGACATCGGTGATGGACACACTAAATAATGTATCGGTAGGAGTAGACGCCAGCGGAGTAGCGCTGGAAGGATTGTCCAGCAGGGATGCGGGCTGCCAGGACCAGGTCCCTCCGCCGTTGACGGTCAGCCGGAGCCGGACGGCATCTCCCTTACAGATGATGGTATCCGGGGTGATGGCGATATCAGGACGGGCGAACCAGGCGACAGACACTGTATCGGCTGCCGAACAGCCCTTGGTCGTACCTGTTACAATGTAATCGGTGGCGCCGGCAGGTATGGCGACAGGGGCGTCTATGGAAGGATTGGACAGACCGGCAGCGGGCGACCAGGAATAAGTATCGGCGCCGGCGGCGTGTAAAGGAACAGGCTGACCGGGACAAATAGTAGTGTCGGGCTTTGCCTTTACGATGGGCAGATCGTTTACGGTGATCGTTACCGAATCCCTTACCAGGGCAAAAGGAGTAAAGGAAATATCATCCAGAGCAAAGTCATTGCCGGAGAACTGGGTGTTCATGTTGACGATGGAGATAACGGCCGTAGTGGCATTACCCGAGTTCCAGACCGTATAGAACTGATCCCAGATACAATCAACAGTATTGGCGGTCATTTGATTGCCCAGCTGCTGTCCGTTGATGGAAAATTGCAGCGTGGCGGGATTGACAGAAGTAATATTTTCCAGCCATGTGGAGAACGCATAGTTGGTATTGGGCGTTATGGTGATCGTTTGCGACCATACTTTTACTCCTGCCTGATCGGCCCCGTTGACCATCATCATATTTCCATTTCCGCTGGTGTGATCCGTGCATGCCGGGGCATTGGGAAGCCACACCGCCGGGTTGGTCCCTACGCCATACATTGCTGCCGGGAAGCCGTTCGTGGTAAAGGTATAGTCGGATGTAAATCCTGTATTGCCCGCCGAAAAATCTCCGTTGACCACCAGGTTGGCGCCCGTGCGTTTGGTTGTGAAATAATATTTGGTGGTCACGGGAGGAGCAGCGACAGGATTGGCGGATGCGGGATTGCTCAGGTAGTCGGCGGGGCTCCAGCAAAAGCTCAGCGAAGCTTTTGTCGATAAAGGAACCTGACTCCCCTTGCAGATAGAAGTGTCGCCGGTGAGAATGACATCGGCCGGAGTGATCTGTACCGATATGGTCCTGGTGGCTGTGTTGGAACAGACGCCATTCGAGACCTTGGTTGTAATGGAGTAATCTCCCAAAGCCGGAAAGACATAGGTAAGATCAGATGATTGGGGCGCGGGAGAATGATCCGCTCCTTCGATGTTCCAGATATAGATGACGTCTGCCGGTGAGATAGCGCTAAACGTGACCTGTAGTGGATTACAGTCATCCTGTGCAAAAGAAAAATCCCCGGTAGGCGTGGCCTTTGCGGTGAGTATGATCACATTGGAAGCAATCCGGCAGGTGGGCGATTGGATATTACTGCCGTCTGCGGCCAGCATCCGATAATAATAATCGATGGATGCCCCTGTCACCGGAGGGGTTGCCTGGAACTGCAGGTTATTGGAACCGGGCAGGTCGGTCCAGGTTTTGCCCTGGTCTGTGCTGACCTGCCATAAATATTGCGGGCTGGTGTACCCGGTGGAAATAGTTCCGTATAAGGTCTTGTTCCCTCCCTGGCATATCGATGTCTGGTTCACAGCAGTGGTCGCTGAGAACGATGCAGTAGTCTGAGGGCCGCAGGCGCGGAATGTAATGTCGTCGATGGCAAAATCATTGCCGGGCCGTGCAGAGCCGCCTGGGTTATTGTTGACGATCCGGATGACCACTGTATTGACGGAGGGCGGCAGGGTAAAAAAGAATCCATATTGCTGCCAGGTCCAGACGGAGTATTGGGGGATAGGCCCGGAGTTATAGGTATTCAGTACGGTGCCGTCTTCCTGCTGTACGATAAAGGTCAGGTCGGGCAGGACGGCTATAAAATTGTTAAGATTGTCGGCATTGGCTATCCACGCAGCAAATTCATAGGTCCCTCCGCCGCAAAGATTGGATACCTTCTCTTTAAAGAACTCTCCCGGTGTAACGCTGGCATTTTCAAAAAGCATATATCCATTGGGATTGCCGGTGTGATCCGTGCCGCCCATAAGCCAGTCGGGATTATAAGGCACATTGTTGGTGATCGTATATTGACCGTCGAACGGTGTGGGTTGGGCCGGGTTGCCGCTGACGGGTATATACGTGAGGTTGACGGAAGATGCCCCGGGGACAGCTGTCTCGAGTGGCGGGGAATTCCCATTGCCGGAACCAAAATTGACATTGATAACAGGATCACCCAGGGTTCCTGTACACAGGGAACAGCTACCGGGACGGATCGTAGCCGTGATGCCCGGCGCCACTGTGGTCGGAGGACAGCCGCTGTTGTCCTGGATAGAGACCAAGGTGTATATGGTGGTCGTTGTAGGCTGTACCTGGACCAGAAAAGGCACCCCGTCCTGTACATTGTTCTGTGTATAGCTGCCCGCGCCGTCCGAATAGGCGATATTGAAGGGGCCGGTACCCGAAGAGGCATGAAAGGTCAGCAGACCAGGCGCATTGTTACAGGTATTGCTGCCTGTCAATGTTCCCGACAGGGTAGGGCAGGACGCCTGACCGGCACTATCGGAGGGATGAAAAAGGGAAAATAATATTATGTATAGGAATAAAGCCGAAAGTTTTTTATTCATACAAAGGAGGCAGACACTAAACTAATCATTATTCCTTGGATATGCCAACAGGGGTATAAGAACGGGCTACCAAACTCCCCCAACCGACACGGTTATGGCCCAAAATGACGCACTTATTGGAGATATCGACACGCGGGTGAAAATTTTTTTTTGTTTGAAGTCATCCGTTATGGGAATGTGATATGCCCGTGTAATTGTGCGGAGTGATCTTTTTAAGCTCCTTTTTCAGCGCCGCGGATATCTTTAGCTTATCGACAAAATGGTGAATGGCTTCTTTGTCGATGCCTCCCTTACCCCTTGTCAATTCCTTTAATGCCTCGTAGGGCTGCGGGTAATTCTCACGACGCAGGATGGTTTGTATGGCTTCCGCAACTACGGCCCAGTTGTTTTCCAGGTCTTTTTCCAGCTTTGCCCTGTTCAGTACCAGCTTATCCAGGCCTTTTTCGATGCTTCGGAGGGCCAGGATCGTGTGAGCAAAGGGCACGCCGATGTTACGCAGTACGGTGGAGTCCGTAAGGTCTCTCTGCAGGCGGGAGATGGGCAGCTTGCCTGCAAAATGATCAAAAAGGGCATTGGCTACACCCAGGTTGCCTTCCGCATTTTCAAAGTCGATGGGGTTGACCTTATGCGGCATGGCTGAGGACCCTATTTCACCTTTTTTTGTCTTCTGGGAAAAATAATCCATCGAGACATAGGTCCATACATCCCGGCAGAAGTCGATAAGGATAGTATTGATCCGTTGCATGGCATGGAAATGCGCGGCGAGATTGTCATAATGCTCGATCTGTGTAGTATACTGCTGCCGCTGAAGTCCCAGGGTGCCTTCTACAAATTCATTGGCCAGCCGGACCCAGTCTTTTTTGGGGAAAGCGACATAATGGGCATTGAAATTACCGGTGGCCCCTCCGAACTTTGCCGAAAAAGGTACCTGGATAAACAGCTCCACCTGGTTTTCCAGACGCTCGACAAATACCATCAGCTCCTTACCCAGACGCGTAGGACTGGCCGCTTGTCCATGGGTCCTCGCCAGCATGGGTATATCCTGCCACTCCCGCGCCAGCATTTCCAGCTGTCTTTTAAGGTTCAGCAGCCCTGGCAGGTACTCAAATTCCACAGCATGCTTCCATAATAATGGGATGGCTGTATTGTTGATGTCCTGGGAAGTGAGACCAAAATGGATCCATTCCTGAATACTTTTTGTGTCTACGGATATCTCTTCCAGCTTGGCCTTGAGGAAGTATTCCACGGCTTTGACATCATGATTGGTGACCTTTTCCGTCTTTTTGATCCAGGCTGCGTCATCCTGTTTGAAGTCCTCCAGCATTTTTTGCAGCTGCACACGGACGGTATCCGGCATTTTGAAGATCCGGTGTTTGGAAAGAAATTGAAAATATTCCACTTCTACCAGTACCCGATAACGGATGAGGGCATACTCGGAGAAATAATCAGACAGATGTTGCACCTGCCCGCGATAGCGACCGTCGATAGGGGAGATGGCAGTCAATGAGTTCAATTCCATGCGGTAAAATTAGCACAAAGCAGCGGGACAGAAAAATGTCCGGAAAACGGACCACCGGAGAAATAAAGTCCGTTTTCCGGAAAGGGCTAATGTCTGTAGCCTCCGGCCCGTTCTAAAATGTCCGTCGCAGGGGCTATTACCGCACCAGGGTCACAGTACCTGTATGGGAAACCAAACCACAAAAGGTTTTTGCCCGTATGAAATAGATATATGTATCGGCAGGCTGGGGTTGTCCATGGTAGTTGCCGTCCCAACAGACGGAAGGATCCTGTGTCGTAAATATCAGCATCCCCCGGCGGTTGAATATCGAAAACGCCTCCAGCGTCACATCTCCCCATCTTTTTATACCAAAGCAATCGTTATGACCATCTCCATTGGGGGTAAACGCATTGGGCAGGATAAAGAGATCTTTACCCACCGCGTGCACATTGACTGTGATGGCGCTATAGGCGCTACATCCCCAACTGTCGGTCCCTTTGACCATATAGGTAGTCGTGGTATCGATGCTGACAATAGGATTGGCGGCCCGGGGATCGCTGAGTCCAACAGCAGGGTACCAACTATAAGATTCCGCCCCCGTGGCATTGAGCTCAGTGGTAGGCTGGGAACAATCGATGTCATGCGTCTTATAGGCCGTCACCAGGGGGGCGGGATTCGTCCGTACTGTGATCGTGACCGAGTCGGTGAGCATGGTCAAAGCGCTAAAAGAAATATCATCCAGCGCGAAATCATTGCCTGAGTTCTGCTGATTCATATTGATGATAGAAACTTCGGCACTGGTACTGGCGCTGGAATTCCACAGATAATAAAACTGCCGCCAAATGCAGGTATTGGTGTCCGCTTGTATCAACCCTATGGGCTGCCCGTTGACAAGCACCTGCAGTATGGCCGGACTGTTGGCACTCAGACTTTCGAGCCAGGTTGCAAATGCATAGTTGGTGTTCGGTTGCACGGCAACAGTCTCCGACCATATCTTTACATTCAGCTGCGGCGCTCCGTTTACCATAAGCATATTGCCATTGCTGCCACGGGCCGTGCAGGTAGACATATTATAGTTCCATCCATGAGGATCATTCCCTACAAAATAAGTAGAGGCCGAGATGCCGGAAGAGGAATAAGCGTAGTCGGAAGTAAAACCCCTGTTGCCATTGGAGAAATCTCCGTTCACGACCAGGTTCTTCTCCGGCATCCTGGTGGTAAAACGATATTTGGTCGTCACAGGAGGCTGGGCAACGGGATTGGCGGAGTTAGGGTCACTAAGATAGTCGGCAGGCTGCCAGCAGAAAGCCAGACCGGGTTCAGTGGATAGATGTACCGTATCACCGAGACATATCGTCATATCATTTGGATGAAGAACATCGGCGGTCTGAACCTGTACAGGAACAGTTTTTGTAATGCTGTCAGAACAAATGCCATAGTTGAGCTTTAACGTTACCGGGTAATTGGAATAAGACGGGAATGTATACGTTAGGCCTGCATCCGATGCATCGGTGGGGGCATGGTCCGCGCCTTCGATGTTCCATAGGTAGGTGAGGCCGGGAACCGCCACGGTATTGAATCTTACCTGGACGGGATCGCAGGGGTCCTGGGTAAAAGCAAAATCTGCCGGCAGGCTGCAATTGCACAGAGCGTTGATCTCATCCTGGGTAATAGCCCTGTCATATATACGCAATTCGTCTATCTTGCCCTGATAGGATTGTAGATCACCGGACCACCATCTTCCGATCTGGATGCCTGCATTGGGACATTGATTCAACACCGACCAGGCCACGGGCCTGCTTTGGACCAGCACGCCATTCAGATAGATCTTCTGAACACCATTTTCGTAGGTTCCTACCAGGCAATACCATTGATCTTGTGTGAGTGGGTTGCCGGTATTGGCATAGGTCCCGTTGGAAGGTGGTGTGGCACATCCGTTGGTGACGGGGTATACCCCGAACAGGGCGCCGGGATAGGAGCTGAAATCCATGCCGATCTGAAATTGAGCACCAACGCCATTGGTATTGTCGATCTTACCCAGCAGCGTCTGCTGCCCGCTACGGGCAGGGCTGAAGAAAAGAGCGATAGAGAGCGCACCCGATGGATTGAGATTATTGCCTCCCGGGATCTGGATATAATCATCCACTCCGTCAAAAAAATAAGCGCTGTTGGGATGTCCCTGGCGGTCTGTAGTGAGCTGAACGCCATTAAAAAGAGTGCCGTCGTTGGCATGTCCGCTGGCATCTGCCGCCGTGCCGTTGAAGGGATAATAGGCCAACAATCCCCTGGAAAGATCCACCTGCGCGAAAACAGGAATGGAAAGGAGAATGGCAAGTCCAAATAAGGGTAGGACGGCGGAGGATCGCATTACAGCGGATATTGGATTTATTTGCGCCATTTATAGCCGGCGCGTACTTTTGCAGCCAAATCTAAGATAAGAAGTGGAAAGAAAAATACGAGTAGGCGCTGTTAGTTACTTAAATACCAAACCGTTGCTCTATGGCATCCAGCGTAGTCCCCTTATGAAGGACATCGAGATGGTCATCGACTACCCGGCCAGCATAGCGTCTATGCTGTTGAAAGATGAGATAGACATGGGATTGGTACCGGTGGCTATTATTCCTGCCATGAAGGAACGTTATATTAACGGCAGTTATTGTATCGGAAGCAATGGCCCGGTATCTTCCGTTTGCCTGTTTAGTGAGGCACCCATCGAAAAGGTTGAAAAGGTCCTGCTGGATTATCAAAGCCGTACTTCTGTACAGCTGGCCAGGATCCTCTTAAAAGAGTATTGGAAGGCAAGCCCGGAGTTGATCGATGCCGGCAAGGATTTCAGGGATCTTATACATGGAAGTACAGCAGGAGTGGTCATTGGGGACAGGGCTTTGGAACAGCGCCGCCAGTCTCCTTATATCTACGATCTTGGAGAGGCCTGGAAATCCTTTACGGGTCTTCCCTTCGTATTTGCCGCCTGGATCAGTAACAAGCCGCTGGATCCGGAATTCGTCGCGGAATTTGATGAGGCAAACCGGCAGGGTCTCGAGCAGATAGATGCGGTAGTGGCCGAAAATCCTTACCCGATCTTCAACCTCCACGATTATTTTACCAAATACCTGGATTATAGGCTGGATGACGCTAAAAGAGAAGGACTTGCCCTTTTCCTCAGCTATCTAGGCGTTGATGGATATCCAAATGGTGCTGACGGGCCGTATCGAGGGCAATATCGTAACCTGCATCCGCATGCCGGATGACACCGATGCCAGGGTCATTGCGCAGTACACGACCCAGCCGGGCGGCCGCTCCAGGGCTGCCGTCCGCCACGATGACCATGCCTGCATGGATGCTGTATCCCATGCCCACACCCCCTCCATGATGGAGGCTGACCCAGCTGGCGCCGCCTGCGGTGTTTAGCAGTGCGTTCAACAAAGGCCAGTCTGCTACTGCATCGCTGCCATCCTTCATAGCCTCGGTCTCCCGGTTGGGAGAGGCAACAGAACCCGTATCCAGATGATCCCGGCCTATGACAATGGGGGCTTTTACCTTGCCCTCCCTTACCAGCTCGTTAAAGGCAAGACCCGCCTTTTCCCTTTCGCCCTGTCCAAGCCAGCAGATACGTGCTGGCAGGCCCTGGAATTGTATCTTTTCTTTGGCCAGCTTGAGCCATCTTTGAAGGGAGGTATTCTCCGGGAACAAGCCGGCAATGACGGTATCCGTAACGGCAATATCGGCAGGGTCGCCGCTGAGTGCGGCCCACCGGAAAGGTCCTTTTCCTTCACAGAACAGGGGACGGATGTATGCAGGTACAAATCCAGGAAAATCAAAAGCATTTTCCAGCCCTTTTTCCTTTGCCCTGGCGCGAAGATTATTGCCATAATCAAAAGTGATCGCGCCGCGGGTCTGCATCTCCAGCATCAGCTCCACATGGCGTCGCATGGAACGATAGGCAAATTCGATGTATTGCTGCGGATTGTCTGTTCTGAGGGTCTTTGCCTGCAGATAGCTTATCTCGTGAGGCCAGTAGCCGATGAGCGGATCATGTGCAGAGGTCTGATCCGTCAACGTATCAGGTATACAGTTCCGTTGGATCATCCGTTCGAGGAGGTGGACCGCATTACAAAGGACTCCTATCGAAAGGGCCTGGCCTTTACTACGGGCTTCGAGGGCTTTGTCGATGGCCTCGTCGATGTCCCGGACCTTTATATCGAGGTACTTAGTCTCCACCCGTTTGTCAATCCTCCATTCTTCCACTTCTGCAATAAGGGCCACGCCGTCATTCATGGTAATAGCAAGCGGCTGTGCGCCGCCCATGCCTCCCAGACCAGCCGTGACATTGAGCGTTCCTTTTAAAGAACCTCCGAAATGTTTTGCCGCAGCCGCCGCATATGTCTCATACGTGCCTTGCACGATCCCCTGCGATCCAATATAGATCCATGAGCCGGCCGTCATCTGGCCATACATCATCAGCCCTTTTTTTTCCAGCTCATCAAAATGTTCCCAGTCCGCCCATTTGGGCACCAGCTGTGAGTTGGACAGCAGCACACGAGGCGCATCCCGATGCGTACGCAATATGCCCACCGGCTTCCCGCTTTGGATCAGCAGGGTCTCATCGTCTCCCAGGTCCTTCAATGCTTTTATGATGAGGTCCAGGGATTCGAAATTACGGGCAGCCTTGCCTCTTCCCCCATATACGATCAGCTCCTCCGGCCGTTCGGCCACCGCGGGGTCCAGGTTATTCAACAGCATGCGCAATGCAGCCTCCTGTATCCAGCCTTTGCACTGCAATTTTGCACCCGTTGGGGTCTTGTACTTTTGGGGATCGTACTGCTTGGTAGTGACGGTGCTCATGATAAAATTTTAAATGCTTCGAATGTGCCGTTCAGATCTATTCCTTTAGCGGTGGCCGCTTCATCCACTTTCTTTACAAAAGAGTGATCCTGTATGATGCCCCGCAGCTTTAGGATATCTTCCGAAAAAATGCGGTCCTCGCTGGCAAACTCAACAAAGGTACGAACATATTCATGGGCCGCTTCCAGGATCTCGCTGCTCTTGAGCGGACGCCGGAACTCAATGGCCTGACAGGCGCTCATCAGCTCGATGGCCAGTATATACTCCAGGTTGTCCAGCACCTGGCTAAGCTTACGGCCGCTGATGCTGCCCATGCTGACATGATCTTCTTGTCCCAGAGAAGTGGGGATACTATCAGCGCTGGCGGGGAAACAAAACGTTTTATTCTCGGTGACCAGCGCGGCAGTCGTATACTGAGGGATCATAAAGCCGCTGTTGAGTCCTACATTGCTCATCAATAATAAGGGAAGGCCCCACTTGCCTTCCAATAAAAGATAGCACCGTCTGTCGGAAATATTGCCTATCTCCGCAGCAGCCAGACAGGCATAGTCCAATGGGAGCGCCAAAGGCTGTCCATGAAAGTTGCCGCCGCTGATGGTGTCATTCTCGCTCAGGATAATGGGATTGTCCGTAACGGCATTCAACTCTATCTCTGTCAATTGCCGCAAGTGCAGCCAGGCATTACGGGACGCTCCATGCACCTGTGGCATGCAGCGCAGGGAATAAGGGTCCTGTACCCGTCCGCAATCCACGTGACTCTTCATGATCGCGCTGTTATACAATAGCTGCTGCAGTCGTTGTGCAACCAGCTGTGTACCGGCAAAAGGGCGCAGCCGGTGCAGCCGCTCGTCAAAGGGGGCTTTGGTGCCGGTCAGGGCTTCCAGGCTCATGGCGCCGATGATATCAGCCGCCTCCAGGCAGTAATGGAGCCGGTGTACGGCGTGTACGGCAAAGGACAGGATGAACTGTGTTCCGTTGATCAGGGCCAGCCCCTCTTTTGGCCCCAGTTGTAAAGGGGGCAGCTGGTATTCATTCAATACCTCCTGTGTGGGTCGTCTCCGGCCTTTATGAAATACTTCTCCCAGTCCTATCAGGGGAAGAAAAAGATGTGCAAGGGGAGCCAGATCGCCTGAAGCTCCCACCGAACCTTTCTCCGGCACCACGGGGATCACATCCGTATCGATATGCCAGCCTATTCGTTGGAGAGTCTCCAGCCTTACTCCGGAAAAACCCTGCGCCAGGGCATGCATTTTTGTAATAAGCATCAGACGGGCAATGACCACCGGTATGGGGTCGCCTACACCCACGCTATGACTTTGCAATATCTTATGCTGAAGTATACGGGTATCCTCTTCGGATATACGCGTGTCTGCCAGGATGCCAAAACCCGTATTCACGCCATATACGGTGATATTTCGCTCAACTATGCGGGCGACATTGTCCTGACTGGCCCTTACTTTGGGGATCACATCGGGAGACAGGCCGCCTTTCAACCTTCCTTCAGCCATAGCCATCGCCTTGCTTATATCCAATATGTCCTTGCCGTAAGAGAAATACTGTCTGTTCATATGGGTTATTTCCGGCCAAAAATAGGATCATTTAAGCAGCCGTTGCAGGAATTCTTCCCGGCGTCTGCTGGCCACCTCAATATTGGTCCCGTCTTCCATCACTACATAGCCCCCCCTGCCTTTGTGATATTTTTGGATCTTGTGAAGATTGATAATATGGGAATTATGCACCCGGCAGAAGATGGCTGACGGGAGAAGGTCCTCGTATTCCTTGATATTCCGGGTGGCAATGATCTGCTCGGTATTGGTCAGAAAAATGGTGGTATAGCTGCCCTTTGCTTCAAATCGCATGATGTCTTTGATAGGTATGAACACAAGACCCGTCAGCGTCGGCACCGCCATCTTCTGCTGGGTCAGCTGAAAGGTCTCTACATTGTAAAGAAGCGTTTCCATCTGGTCGACAAAGGTCTTCCCCTGCACTCTCTGAAGGACCCTTCCCAGAGAAGCCCGCAGGTCATCGATATCGATGGGCTTGAGCAGATAGTCCACCGCGCTGTACTTAAAAGCCCTGATGGCATAATTGTCAAAAGCAGTGACAAATATTACTTGAAACTCGACAGGCTGCAGCTGATTTAAAAGGTCAAAAGCATTGCCATGGGTCATTTCGATGTCCAAAAACACAAGGTCGGGTTTGGTGGACTGTATGACATGTACGCCCATTTCCACTCCATCCGCCTTGCCGACAATGGATACTTCCGGGCAATAGCCTTCCAACAGCCGTTGCAGCACCCGGATGCTGTCAATTTCATCATCGATTAATACGGTTCTGATCATATAGTATTTTCTTGATAGGTTAAGCCGAACTTGGGAAATTTTATAACGACACGGGTGCCGGAAGCAACACCCTGCGGGTCTTTGAGGTCGATGATCTCCAGCTCGATATTCTCTTTATGAATGGAATTGATGAGCCGGATACGGTCAGCCGTCAGCGACATCCCTTTCGACTGATACTCGATATGCTCCCTGGTCTTGAAACTGGCCGCCTTTTCCCGTCCAATGCCATTGTCCTCTACGACGACTGCCAACTTGCCCTCCTGCTCCCGTATACTGATCTTTATATAGCCTCCCGCCATCTTGCGATGACGTAAACCATGCCGCATAGAGTTCTCCACATAGGGCTGTATGATCATGGGCGGAATGCAGAAGCCCCGGCTCACCGGCAGTCCCGGGGATACTTCGATGGAGTAGTTCATTTTTTCCTTGAACCGCAGTTTTTCAAGGGAGAGATAGGTAGACAAATAGTCGAGCTCATCTTCCAATGGAATAAAATCCTTGGTGGAATTATGCAGGGTCGCGCGTATCAGCTTGGCAAATCCCGTAATATATTTGTTGGCAGCCAGGACATCCTGGTCGAAGACGTATTGCTGAATGGAGTTGAGACAGTTGAAAATAAAATGAGGGTTCATCTGCGCCTGCAGCGCTGTGTGCTCCAATTCCGTCATCCTTTTGGTGAGCAGCTCCTCTTCCTCCTGCTGGCGGCGTATATGCTTGATGCGCAGGGAGACGAACAGCCAGGTCAACGTCAGGAATGACGCCAGGATGGTAAGCTCGAACCAGGTGGCCTTCCAAAAAGGCGTCTTCACGGTGAAGCGGACAGTCCTTGTCGGGCTCATAACCCCGAATTTGTTGACGGCATACAGCTGCAATGCATAGTCGCCCGAGGGAAGGGTAGGATAGTCGAGGAAGGTTTCTTTGGTACTCTTCCAATTACTGTCCAGTCCGGAAAGTCGATAGTGATAGGTGATATTACCGGTTGATTTGTAAGAGATGCCTGCGAAGTCAAATCGAATATTGTTGGTTGTATGACTTAATACCAGATTGGAAGTGTCGGGAAGTCTGTCCTTTCCCGAGTTGGTGATGCTCAACAGCGCCAGCCGGCAGCCGGCCGTCAGATTGGTACGGGTGGGATTGAAATAGCTAAGTCCTTCAGGAGTGCCCACATATACTATATCTCCATCCAGGCAGATGGCGTTGATCATGTCGGATGCAAGACCGTCCTTTGCGGTATAGCGGGTGATCAATATGTCGCCCGTCCCAAAGCTGACCTTGTTCAATCCTTTATCGGTGCCGACCCAAAGGTCATTCCCATGTACGGTCAGTGTCCGGCAGATATTGCTGCTAAGTCCCTGCTGTGTGGTAAGATACATTGGCGGCTGTCCGGGTCGCAGCCCGATGATCCCTGCGTCGTAGGACCCTATCCACAGTGTATGGTCCAGGCCTTCGGCAATTGCGGAGATCCTCTTCTTCAGGAAGGAGATGCTGTCCCCTAAGAAGCGAACGTCCCCCGCGCCATACCTGATATAGAGCCCATTCAGCGTTCCCATGTACAGTGTATCATTCTGCAGCATCAGGGCACTGCAACGCTGCCGCCACAACGTATCCATAAGCGTCAGCGTGGGTATATGGATACGGAAAACACCCTTTGAGTTGCCTACTATCATTTGCTCAGCATTTACCCTGACAATGACCTTGCCATGCATGAGCGGCAAAAATTTATAGACGACACCGTCGGCTAATCCTACATGATCCTGACTGCCATACACAATATTACCGTTAGGAGCTCTATCGACATAGGCGATATATCCATAATTGCCAAAGCCAACTTTAAAGCTCTTTAACGATCGCGTGGGACTATAGCTAAAAGCCATTTCGCGGGTGCCGCCAATGAGCAGCTCATCGGTTACCTTCTTGATGTACAGCGCCGCACAGTGCTGTGATTGAAGGTCGGTTAGGATCATATTTTTGATCTCGTTGGAATTCAGCCGGTAGATACCCTGCCCCATCGTGCTGAACCAAAGGTTGCCTTCGTCGTCCCGGAAAGTCCGGCTCACCTGTACACCCGGCATATATCTTCTCTTTTGTCCTGTTTTGACATTCACCTCATCGACACCTATGGAGAGATTAAAATAGGCAAGGCTGTCCCCGATGAGCTCAAGAGATTGAAAATCGGGAACTACGGAGTTTATAAAGCTTCTTAATATCTGGCCGGTGGTACTCTTTGCAATCATCGTGTGGTCAGGGAACAATCGCCAGAAAAGTAAGGCGGGGTTGATGGCCATCGAGTTAATAGCCCCGGCCGGTTCATGGGGAAGATGGTATACCTGCGTAAAATGGCTATCGTGTAGTTTATAGACATTTTGATCGGCCAGCACAACAAAAAAACTGCTGTCCTTACTGCCGCCCACCATGAAGAATCGCTTCATAGGCTTCCCATCGATGTCGTGATAATCAATAACCCGCCCATCCGTCGTGATCAGGTGCAGGGCGGATGATTCTTCTAATAGGATATTGCCTTCTTTGTCTTCCGCAAGGCATTCGATGCCGCCGGCACAATGTATCTTTTTGAGAAGTGAGTCATTGTCGGGATTATGTATCTTCCCTTTGTAATAATAACAGACAGAGGGATGAAACAGCGCCATCCATACCCGGCCTTTTGAATCGCAGTGCATTTGCAGCACCTCCATATCCGGCAATCCGTCGGCCGTTGTATAGCTGGTGAAATGTGTGCCGTCAAATCTGCTGAGCCCCGTTTCGGTGCCTATCCAGATAAATCCTTCTTTGTCCTGTGCGATACAATAGGCGGTGGAGCCGGCAAGACCATCACTGATATCATAATGAGTATAACTGTATTCCTGCGCATGGGCGGAATAGGCGAGACAGATAAGGAGAGGAATAAGCAGCTTCATAAGACCTTATAAAAATAAGGCTTATTTCGGAGGATGATGGTCGTCTTGCCCATTACAGTCATAAAATTTTTACAATATTGCCGGAACTGGTTGAAGGTATATCGGCTGCGCCGGCCTCGGAAAAGCCGGGAGAGCAATACTCCCGCCAGAAATACGGGCACCTCCAACAGATAGAAGGCCAGCAGCACAAGAAACCAGCCGCTGCCGAACTGCTTGCGTATCCTGACAAAAGTGGAAAGCATGATCTGCAACCCTTTGCGGTCATAGAGATTGTAATATCCTTTTCCTTCCGAGCCAAAGGTCTCGTTGGCGGATGCGCCTTGCAGATGGATGACATGCAGCTGGCCGTAAATACATAGCTTGCCAAGCTTCCGCAGCCTGCCGCACCACTCCGCCTCCTCCGCATACAGGAAAAAGTCCTCGTCCATCAGTCCGGCCTTTTCGATAGCGACTTTCTTCACCATGAGAAATGCGCCATTGATCCAGTCCACCTCCACCAATGCGTCGGCTTCGGGGACATTGGGCTTGTCTACCTTGAACAGCTCACCGGCCCTTTTTATGACAGCCCCCAGGTAAGGTAGGGGAAGAAGATAGTTCAATCCGCCCTTCATGAAGAAATTGCCGGAGATCTGGGGCGTCCTGTCCGCATTCAGCAGCTGTACGCCGCAGGCGACATAAGATGAAGCCGCAAACAGCTCGTAACAGCGGGTAATGGCTCCCCCTTCCACCAGGGTGTCCGAGTTGAGCAGCAGGACGGTATCCCCCTGTGACATCCTTATACCCGCATTGTTCGCCCTGGCAAAGCCCGCATTGTATCCCATGTCCGACCAGCGTACATCCGGAAAGGCCCGCAGGATGCGTTCACGACTATCATCCCCCGAAGCATTATCTATCACGATGACCTCGAAGTCGAGACCGCCTCCCTGCTCATAGACGGTACGCAGACAGTCGATGACAAGCCCCGGTGTTTTATAATTCACTATGATGATGGAAAGGGCGGTCAATGGTCTTTTTTTGGAGTAAAACAATAACGGAGCAACGCAACCCAGCCTGCCACGCTCACGGTCACCAGGTATTTCAGCTTCATCAGGGGAACATATACGACGGTGATAAGTGCCTGCCGCGGGGACAGGTCCCAAAGCCGGCCCAGGTACAGCCTGTACTTTTTTGCATTGTTCTTCTGCACGGCATTGAAGACCGCAAATTTCCTGTATAGGAGCGCCAGCTGCCGGGGTGGAAGCTTCTTTTCCAGTCCCGCCATTTGTCTTTCCATCATGATCTTCGCCAGGTCATTGACCACATCTCCCTGCGTGGAAGTAAGGGAGGACGGATGCTCCCTGTAAAAATAAAGGTCATACCCGTGCAGGTAATAAAAATTGAATTGCAGGAACGCCCGCATAAAAAAATCATAATCCTCGATGAGGAAGGCTCCCGGATTATAACCCTTATTTACGCTGAACACCTTCTCTTTATATAAAAAGCAGGCCCCGCATCCAAGCCAGTCTGTGAAGCTGTCGTAAATATTGTTGAACTTTCGGATGCCAAACACATGCCCATTCTCATCCACCAGGGAGTAGTCGGTGTATACCAGGTCGAGGTTCGGATCCTCCGAAAGTATACGCACCATTTTTTCCAGAGCGCCGGGGGCATAGTAATTATCGTCGGAGGTCCATGTATGATATTTCCCCTGCGCCTGCTCAAAGCCGGTATTCAGGGACAAAGGCAGCTTCTTATTAAAAGTGTTGTGAATGATCCTTATCCGGGGATCTTTTTTCCTGTACTCTTCTATGATCTCAGCCGTATTGTCCGTGGAGCAGTCATTGACGATGATGAGCTCGAAATCTGAAAAGCTTTGGCCAAGACAGCTTTCGATGGACTGCCGGATATACCGGGACCCATTATACGTAGGCAGGACAATGGATACCAGGGGTGGGTTCATAGCTTTTCATTTAATAATACATCGGTGATCTTTCTGGCGCTGGTGCCATCCCCGTATGGGTTGACGGCCTTTGCCATTCGCTGATAAGCATTCTCGTCGTCCAGCAACAGCCTGGCATGCGTTACGATCTTCTCCCGGGAGGTCCCTACCAGTATGGCCGTGCCCGCATCTATCCCTTCGGTCCTTTCCGTGACATCCCGTATCACAAGGACGGGCTTACCCAGAGCGGGCGCTTCCTCCTGTATACCTCCGCTGTCCGTAATGACGAAATAACACCGGTCAAGCAATTTTACCAACTGCGGGTATTCTACAGGCGGTATCAGATGTACGGAACTCACCCCCTTCATTTTGGCATTCACCACCTCCTGTATATGCGGATTCAGATGCACGGGATAGACGATCTGCACCTGTGGATAGGCGTGAATAATGTCCAGCAGCGCGTCGCATAAGTCCTGGAAAGGCTTACCGAAGCTTTCCCTTCTGTGTCCTGTGACAAGGATGAGCTTTTTGGCGGGGTCCAGGAAGGGGAACTCCGTTGCAGTCCTGTCCGAGGCCCTGACCCTTTCGACGGCATACAACAGCGCATCTATCACGGTATTGCCCACTTCGAATACCTTCCCTTTCATAGCCTCCCTTACAAGGTTTTCCGAAGCCAGGGGGGTGGGGGTAAAATGGAGATCGGTCAGCTGGCCGATGAGCTTGCGATTTATTTCTTCGGGAAAAGGAGAGTATTTGTTATGGCTCCTAAGCCCTGCTTCGATATGCGCGACGGCCACCTTGTGATAGAAGGCCGCCAGTGCGCCTACAAAAGCGCTGGTTGTATCGCCTTGTACGAGCACGATGTCAGGACCCGCGTCAGCCAGCACCTCCCGCAGACCATTCAGCCCTTTTGATGTGATGTCGAACAAGGTCTGGCCAGGCTGCATCAATGAAAGGTCATAGTCTCCCTTTATTTCAAAAAAACGAAGCACCTGGTCGAGCATTTCCCGATGCTGACCGGTAAGACAGACCTTCACCTCCAGCTGTCCGGGGTGTTTCAGACATTCATGTATGATAGGCGCCATCTTGATCGCCTCGGGTCTTGTTCCAAATATGAATAGCAGCTTGCGCATTGTCAGTTGTTCTATTGATTGATCAATTTGTCCAGTAAGGTCTTTCCCGCTGCGGGGTCATATAATTCCATGGCCCTCCGATGGGCTTGTATTCCCATGGACGCCCAGTGTTCCTTTTCCTGCCAGACCCTTTCCAGGACCTTATCCAGGGCGGATACGGTGCCCGCGGGCGCCAGCCATCCGGAAGCGCCGTCCTCTATCCACTCCGCAGCGCCTCCCACATCCGTAGCCATGCAAGGCCGTCCGCATAACATGGCTTCTACAATGGCCAATGGCATGCCTTCCATATGAGAAGGCATTAGCAATACCTGGTTATGCTCCCAAACCTGCCGGATATCGCCGACCTTCCCATGAAAGATCACCTTATCCTGCATCCGGTAATAGACGGTCAGCATTTGAAGGTATTCCTTATCCGGCCCATCGCCATAGATATTCAATATCCAATCCCTTTCCATCCACCTGGGAGCCGCCAGCGCCGCCAACAGTATGTCCTGTCCTTTATGAGCGGCAATAAGATTACCCACCAATGCCCAATGCGCCTTGCCGGTGGAAGGATAGGGCAGGGCCCTAACATCGGACATGTTCACGGGATTCCTGATCAGCTCTGCATTGGGTATATCCCGGCAGAGATGCCGTCTGGCTGTCGCCAGGCTGCGCAGGGAAATAAAGAACACACGAGTGGCCTTGTCATAGGCCGACAGGATCGTATCACGGGCCGGGGACGGGAAGCCGCGGTCATCCTCTGCATTCAAATGCCCGATGATATACAGACGCGGACCTTTTCCCATCGCCTGCAACAATTGCCGCTCCTGGGCTATGGAATAACAGGTGCCATTGTAGACGATGATGTCGGGATTATGCCGGAGCATCGGTAGGAAGGGATTCCGAAGCTTTTTTTTGAGAAAATTGATCAGCGTTCTCACTGCCTTTGCCCGGGGACTCAGACCAGGCCGGAAATAGCCGGGACGGCGGAATAGCAGCGCTCCCATATCCTGCAGCTCCCGCAGCCGGGGATGGACCGTATCGAAGTCGAAGGACATGTGCATTACCGTGTGTCCTTCGGCAATAGCCTGTTTTGCCATGGCGAACCAGAGCTCTTCGCTGCCGCCCCATGGCTCCCGGATCATAGAGATAACGGCTATCTTCATACGGCATTCCTCACTTTTTTGCAAAGAATGACATTATTGAGATAGAGGTCCTGCCGGCGGGGTAGTATCCCGCTGAATGCCAGGGCAAGGGTATTGAGACTGGTATAGGAGAACCATCGGAAGGCGGAACGTACTACAGGGATCTTGCGAAATTTGGGATTGATGTGCTGATGAATATACATGATCCAAAGCTGGAAGACCGTCTCTACGCCGTTGCCGGTCTTTTCCTGGTGCACTACCTCAAATCCATATCGCTCAAAAAGACTGCGCAGCCCAAAAGAGGAATAACGGGCAAAATCATTCGGCACCTCATGCTCGCAGATGGCAAATGGGCAGGTCGCCAGGATGGAAGCGCCCGTTTTCATTACCCTGTTCAATTCCTTTAAGGCCTCCTCCAGGTTGAACACATGCTCAAATACCTCGCTGCTGAAAACTGCGTCGAACGTCTCATCCCCGAACGGAATATGTTTACCGTCATAGAATACATCGATCTGTTCATTGAGGTGGGGATGTCCCGGATTTTCGAAATCGAGGCCTGTGTATTCGTCCACGGTAAAGAGAGACCTGTACGGCTTGGTACCGCAGCCAAAGTCCATCAGACGCCCTTTTAACAAAGGAGCATATTTTTTTATAGATCTCAGCAGTCGATTGCGGGTAAGATAGGCTGGGAAGCTGATCCCCGGATCGAACTCGTATGCCAGACTGTTCTTTTTCATCCTATCAGTTTGACGGCAATCCGGCCCGTCTCGTCGATACGGTTTAACAACAAGGGTTGTTTGTGCTCGGCAAAATACTCATCCACAGCCTTTCTGGCGCCGGCCCAGTGACCATAGTCATCCAGGATCAATACACCTGTCCTTGAGAGACGAGGAAAAAGATGAATAAGCTCATGACGCGTGGATTCATACCAGTCCGTGTCCAGTCTCAGGAGAGCTATCTGCGGAGGGACAGTGGATGGTATCGTATCCTCCACCTTGCCTTTGATATAATGGACCTTTTCCTGGGGATACCTGGTGCTTTGCATGCCTTCCTGTACGGTTTCCAGCGTGGAATAAGCCCATACCAGGTTCTGTTCCTTATCGGCATCTTTTTCTAAAAGATCGCTGGCTGACTCACCGGAATAGGTCTTGTCCCTTTCATCCGGTTCCGACATGCCTTCGAAAGTATCATAAAGGTAAAGCTCACGGGTAGTCACACCCAGCCGCGACAGCATTTCAGCTACGGCCATCATACTCCCTCCCTTCCATACACCGCACTCCACGATGGCGCCCGGTATCTGGTTGGTTTCTACATAACGCACTGCCTCCAGAAGGGAGTAGATCCTTTCGGGACTGGTCATGGTATTGTTCTTTATTTTCTCGTAGATCTCCCTGTGAATAGGATCAAAATCCGGTGGTAGGCTCTTAATCTTATTCCTTTTTACGACATCGTAGCCAAAACGTTGAAATTGCCTGCCCAGCCATTTCTTCATGGACATAATGATTTAGCGCGCAATATAATACAAAAACCCATTCAGCCCGGTGGTCTTTCTCTGCCGGGTTGACAGGCGGCGGAAATGACACACCTGTTGCCAATAGCGACACGTCTGTAAAATCATGCTAGGGGTTTTATCCTATTTCGGGTATTTTTATCGCTATAATCCAAACTCTAATTCTATGCGTCCTGCCTTAAGTAAACAAATCCTTTTAATGTATTCATTGTCAGTAGTTTGCATGTTTTCTGCATGTAGGAAGACCTCTCCGGAACCTCACCCGACCGATTCCGCCGACCTGAAGAAAGGGCTGTTGCTCTATCTGCCTTTTAATGGCAATATCGCCGACTCCAGCGGTAACAATAATCCCACCCAGATCGTGGGCTCCGGAGCCGGGCTGACCTATGATATGCATGGTTATGCCAACGCTGCCTATGGTAGTGATGGCGCCGGCAGTCGGCTCGAAGTGACGAATAACGGATCCATACAGTTCGATACAGCTCTTACCCTGTCGCTGAGCTTTATGGAGAGTCAGGTTACCAGCAGCCAGGTATTGGCTTCCATGGTGAACGTGACGAATGGCTTTGCCCCAAGCTTCCTTGTCGGCAATTCCATGCAGTTTTCAAACAATGTGTGGTTCGGCGCACCGGGCAGTAGCGATTGCAACACTTATGGGAACAGTAATGCAACGGATACGACGAACTTCACGCCGCAGGCAGAGGCATGGTATAACATCACCTGTACATTCAACAGGGGTACTCTCAAGACTTATATTAATGGAAATCTTATCAGTCAGAAAACCGTCTCTGCCTATAGCTCGCACATTTGCCCGGATGAAAAGATCGTCATTGGCGGATGGTGGGACAACGACCCAGAATCCTTGAATGGCAAGATAGACAATGTGCGTTTGTACAATCGTGTGCTCAGCAGCGACGAAATAGCCCTTCTGGCTCAATATTATCAGCCGACGACCAACAGCATTCGGCAGACGATCAGCACCCATTAACAATTAAGCCTTTAATCTGTTCAAAGGGCTCCGTTACTGGAGCCCTTTTTTAGTTTGGTCTCATTTTTGGAATAAAGGCTGCATAACTATGGGTCGCCTTATCATTATATCCAATCGCCTGCCCTTTTCCATTGACAAGGAAGGGGATAAGCTAAGCATCCGGCAGAGTTCGGGTGGACTGGTATCCGCCATTAAAAGCTATTTCGAAAGCAATACTAATAAAGATCAGCTCTCGGAGAAGCTGTGGATGGGTGTGGCGGATTTTCCACAGGAAGACTGGGACCAGGCGGTTGCGTCTCATGCCGCCCAGCAGGATTTTGGCATTATCCCCCTGTACATAGATAAAGACCTCTATGACAGCTATTACAACGGATTCTCCAATTCCGTGCTTTGGCCTCTTTTCCACTATTTTTCCTCACTGGTGGAATACGAAAGCAAGTTCTTCGATGCTTATGTACAGGTCAACCAGCAATTTGCGGCGAAGCTGGCGCCCCTGCTGCAGCCGGATGACCAGGTATGGATACACGACTATCAGCTGATGCTGCTACCTCATCTGCTGCGTCAGAAAAAGCCGAATGCCACCATTGGGTTCTTTCTTCATATTCCTTTTCCATCCTACGAGATATTCCGCCTGCTGCCTACGGAGTGGAAAAAGACCCTGCTGCAGGGCGTAATGGGGGCCGACCTCATCGGTTTCCACACCTATGATTATGTACAACATTTCGTTCAGTCCGTGAAAATGTTTTTGGGAGTGGATAGCTATTTTCACAATCTGCAATACCAGGACAGGCTGGTGCGCATCGATCTCTTCCCTATCGGCATCGATTATAATAAGTTCTATAATGCGGCCAGCGATCCCGAAGTGCTGGATATGTGCAATAAGATCCGGAACAACCTCGAGAATAAGAAGATCATCTTTTCAGTGGACAGGCTCGACTATACCAAAGGGCTTCCTCAACGTCTCAATGGTTTCGAATACTTTCTAGAGAGATATCCCGAATGGCGGGAGAAAATGGTCTTTATCCTGAACATCGTTCCCTCCCGCAGCAATATACCTGCCTATCTGGAGAGGAAAAAGATGATCGAAGAAAAGATCGGCACTATCAATGGAAGATTTTCCTCCATCAGTTGGCAGCCTGTTATTTACCGCTACAACCACCTTTCATTCAATGAACTGATAGCTTTATACCAGGCCGCTGATGTGGCCCTTATCACCCCGCTGCGGGATGGAATGAACCTGGTGGCAAAGGAATACGTAGCCAGCTGTGCTTCCGGAAGAGGGGTGCTGATCCTTAGCGAGCTGGCGGGGGCCGCCAGCGAGCTCAGCGAAGCAATACTTGTCAATCCTACTGATACGGCGGATGTGGCTTCTTCCATCACCCGTGCTCTGGCCATGCCGCTGTACGAACAGCGTAACAGGCTTGCCCTGATGCAAAGAAGATTACAGGAATACGACGTGATAAAATGGGTGAACGATTTTATGGATCAACTGACACAAGTGAAGCAGGAACAGAAAAAGCAGCAGGTAAAGGTCCTGGATGACAAGGCTCTCACCACTATCCGCCGGCATTATCTCAATGCGGGCAACCGCTGTATTCTCCTCGACTATGACGGCACGCTGGTGCCCTTTTCACGGCTGCCATCCGAAGCCTCGCCGGACAATGCGGTGAGAGAAATGCTCTTGCGGCTCACAAGCGATACAAGGAATCATGTCATCGTCATCAGCGGTCGGGACCTGTCTTCTCTCGATCGCTGGCTGGGCGCTATGCCCATGACGCTGGTGGCCGAACACGGAGCCAGCTTCAAGATGCGCAACGGCACCTGGCAGCAGCTGGTATCCGTATCAGACCTTTGGAAGGATGAGATCCGCCGTATCATGCAGCTGTTCGTCATCCGGTGCGCAGGCTCCTTTATCGAGGAAAAGACAAATACCATCGCCTGGCACTATCGCAATACCCAGACGGGACTTGGGTTTTCCAGGTCGCGGGAGCTGCTCAATACGCTGTCTCAGCTCATCCAGAACACCACCTTACAGGTCATCGACGGTAATAAAGTAGTAGAAGTGCGCATCGCTGGTTTTGATAAGGGAGCCACCGCGCTCAAGATCGTGAATGAACAGGACCCGGATTTTGTCCTCTGTATAGGCGATGACACGACGGATGAGGACATGTTCAAGGCGCTGGAAGGAGAAGCATATACCATAAAGGTCAACAATGGCGCCTCCGCAGCCCAGTATACGATCCTGTCACAGCAGCAGGTGCTGCCTCTGCTGAACAAGCTGATCACTCCCCTGGCTGAGCCTCAGGTTCAGCCAACTTAGAACAGAGACCCGTTCCCCATACATTTAAATCAGATACTATGCGGCCGCACAAGTACAAGATGGGCATCATTGGAAATTGCTCCTACCTGGCATATATCGACGACAGGGCAGATGTCAAATGGATGTGCCTGCCCAGGTTCGACAGCAGCTTCCTCTTTGGCAGCCTCCTGGATGAAGAAAAAGGAGGCCATTTTTTTATCCGCCCCATGGACGATACTTTTACATCTGCTCAGTATTATGTTCCCAACACCAATGTCCTTTGCACGGAATTCAGATGCCGCGACGGTCGTTTTGTGGTAAAGGACTGCGCTCCCCGGATGCGTATACATGACAGGCAATTCCGCCCCCTGATGCTGGTACGCAAGATCGAACTTTTGGAGGGCGAGCCGGCCGTTTTGATCTCCTGCCAGCCAAGAGGAGATTACGGAAGGATCGTCCCCGAATCAGTCATCGCCAGTAACCATATCCGTTACCTCAATCTGGATCAGCAGGTGCGTCTTACGACGGATGTGCCCCTGACCTATATACAAAAGGAGCAGTCCTTTGTCCTCGACCAGGACCGATACCTGGTGCTCACGTATGGCGAACCTTTGGAAGCCCCTTTGAAAGAGACGGTCGATGAATTCATTCGCAAGACCACGGAAGACTGGCAGAGCTATATAAAAAGCTCCTACCTGCCCGATATCTACCAGGACGAGATCATCCGCAGCGCCCTGGTGCTGAAGCTGCATCAATATGAGGATACGGGCGGCATCATCGCCGCCGGTACTACCAGCCTCCCCGAGTTCCATGACAGCACCCGGAATTGGGACTACCGTTATTGCTGGTTCAGGGACGCACATTATACCCTGCGCGCCTTCAACCAGATCGGTCACTTTGAAGAGCTGGAAAAATATTTCGATTTCATCTACAACATCATCCACAACGCCACCAACTCTCTCCAGCCATTGTATTCCATCACGGGTGACAAGAAATTGTATGAGACCACTGTCGAGCTGGAAGGCTACCTGGGTAATAAACCCGTCCGCATCGGCAACAAGGCATATGTACAGTCGCAGCACGACGTATACGGGCAGGTATTGGTGAGCCTTCTGCCCTTGTATTCGGACAAACGGCTCATTTTTAAAAAGAAGAACAGCTATCGTAAGATCGTTCCCTGGCTGCTGGGACAGATCGAGAGGACCCTGGCCGAACCCGACTCGGGGCTTTGGGAATTCCGGAAAGAGGTCCAGGTACATACGTATACGCTGCTGTTCCACTGGGCTGGCGCTAAGGCTGCCTATAAGATCGGCTCGCTTTTTAACGACCAGGATCTGATGTTCAAGGCGCGTCAGCTGGCCATCGCCGCAGACAAGCTCATCGAGAAGGCCTACGATCATGATCGCAGGCTCTATCCACAGGCCATCGGCTCCATCAACCTGGATGCCAGTACCCTGAGCATGATCACCATGGACTATCTTCCGCACGATTCGGAAAAAGCCCGGCTGCATATTGCCGCCCTGGAAAAAGAACTGCTGACGGATAAAGGACTGTTCTACCGGTACAAGCATTACGACGATTTTGGATTCCCGGAAAGCACCTTTCTCGTATGCGCCTTCTGGTATGTAGATGCCCTTGCCTGTGTAGGAAGGATAGACGATGCCATGCGTAACCTGGACCAGCTGCTGCAGTTCAGCAATCACCTGGGTATTTTCAGCGAGGATGCCACCATCGATGGATCACAATGGGGTAACTTCCCCCAGACATACAGTCATGTGGGGCTCATCAATGCAGCGTGCAGAATTTCCCGTAAGCTGGATAAGGCCGATTTTTTGTGAGCCTGCAGGACCAGGAACCAAAAATTCTCTATCTTGGGTCATGTCTTCCCAATTGATCATAAATTGCAAATTGGCCGGCGTCCATACGCAACAGGGGCCTCTGCGCGGCGCCGAATTGGCTGAACTGCCCTGTATTGAGGATGGATGGCTGCTGATAGAGGATGAACACATTGCAGCGCTGGGCGCCATGAAGGATCTTCCACCCGGCCTGACGACCCATCCGGCCATCGATGCGTCCGGCTGCTGGCTTCTCCCTGCCTGGTGCGACAGCCATACACATTTGGTATATGCCGGCAGCCGCGAGACAGAGTTCGTGGATAAGATCCGCGGTCTCAGCTATGCAGAGATCAACGCCAGGGGCGGAGGAATACTTAATTCGGCCCGGGTCCTGCGCGAAACGCCCGAGGAGGCGCTGTTTGACCAGGCCTGGAAAAGACTGCAGGAGCTCAGCCGCCTGGGAACAGCGTCTGTAGAAATTAAAAGCGGTTACGGATTGACGGTAGAAGGAGAGCTGAAGATGCTGCGTGTCATAAAAAAGCTGAAGCAGCGGTCCCGCCTCTCGATAAAAGCCAGTTTCCTGGGAGCGCATAGCTATCCTCCTGAATACAGGGACGACCACCAGGGGTATATAGATATGATCATACATGAAATGCTACCCGTGATAGCCCGTGAGCAGCTGGCGGATTACATCGATGTATTTTGTGAGAAGGGGTTCTTCGATCCGGCCGAGACAGAGACCATTTGCAGGGCCGGCATGGAATATGGGCTGAGACCAAAGATACATGCCAACCAGCTGAACCTTTCGGGGGGAGTGCAGGTGGGAGTAAAGCTGGGCGCTTTGTCCGTCGACCACCTGGAAATGATGGACGATGCATCCATTGCGGCTCTGAAGGATTCCGGGACCATCGGGACCTTACTGCCCACGGCCGCCTTCTTCCTTAGGATGCCTTTTCAGCCTGCCCGCCGGCTTATAGACGCCGGCTGTGCCATCGCCCTGGCCTCCGATCTCAACCCTGGTTCTTCCCCCAGCGGCAATATGAACCTGGTAGTAGCCATGAGCTGTATCCAGATGCAGATGCTGCCGGAAGAGGCCATCAACGCGGCTACGATCAACGGGGCATATGCTATGGAGCTGGGCGCCGTGACAGGCAGCCTTACCGCGGGGAAGAGGGCGGACCTGATCCTTACCAGGCCCATCCCGTCACTGGCTTATTTGCCTTACGCTTTTGGCTCCAACCTCGTGGACCAGGTGTTCATCGGGGGAGAGCTTGTTTGACGATGCTGCCGCCGCCTTAAATCAAAGATCATGTTTGGACGCAAGAAAAAGGAAAGAGTAGATTTTATCCAGGCTGTATCGCAAAGGACCACCATACTTCCTATCTCGGACAGCGAGCAGGGACTCGACTTCCTTGTGTCCTTTTTTTCCTCGATCCGCCCTTCTTCCTCTCCGGACAGACTGCCGGGGAAGGAGAATATCCGCCGCATCACTTCCGCGCTGCATCAAAGCCCTGTGTTGCTGGGCAATCTGCAGCATGCCATTCTTTCCCAACTGATACGCACCGATCTTTCCTCCGCCCTGATGGAAAGCGGTATCCCAATAGCCAGGGGCTTCTGGCAGGAGTTCTTTGGCAGATTAAGACATAAGCTGCTGCCGCCGCTGCGGAATGAAAATGATTTCCTTTATGTGCTCAACCGCGTGTTTTTTCACAATGATGATTATAAATGGGTGGAGGATATTCCAAGAGAGGACTGGGTGCTTTTCTTCGAGAGCGTCGGTCTCTCCCTGCATGTCGATGACAAAAGGATACTTTCTCAGCTGCTGTATTCACTAAAGACGCTGAGCTTCCAGGTGACGCAGCTGGGATTGGAAAGAGAAGTGCTGGATTATATGCCTGTCGGAAGCAAAGAGGACAATCCATTTGTCCAACAGAACTACCATATACATGAGCTGGAACCGGCTCCTCAGGTCACTGCCGAAAAGATAGGGAAGTCCCTTGCACAATGCCGGGAGGTCCTCGAATACATCCGGGACAATCATACACAGCGGGGCGCCAGCCTCCATCAGACCTATATATTGATCCTTCTGGGCAATCGGCTGGAGCGTATTTCCATTCTCACCGACCTGCTGGACAAAGATCATACGTTTGATGCCGGAAAGTTCGTGGACTTCTTTCGCATGCTGGTCCGGAACGAGAACAGGAAGAACAGCATCCTGGAATTCATGTCCCAGACCATGGGATACCTGGCCTATCAGATAGCGGAGCACAAGGGCGAAAAAGGCAGCAAATACATCACTTCCACCTGGGCGGAATACAAAGCCATGCTTTACAGCGCTATGGGCGGCGGCGCCTGGATATGCCTGGTAGTCCTGATCAAGAACCTGCTGATAAAAATGCCGATGGCCATCTTCTGGCACGGCTTTGCTTACAGCATCAACTATAGCCTTGGGTTCGTACTTATCGAGGAGACGCATACCACCCTTGCCACCAAACAACCTGCTTTTACCGCTAGTGCAGTCGCCAGCAGCCTGGACACACGGCGCAATACCCGGCAGCCCAACCTGTACAATCTGGCCGTCACGGTAGCCAAAGTATCCCGTAGTCAGATCGCTTCCTTTATAGGCAACCTGGTCATCGTATTTCCCGGCGTCTTTTTCCTGGCATGGCTCTATGACAAGCTATTTGGCGCCCCGCTGGTGTCCGGGGACGCTGCCATGCATATGTTGAAAGACCAGCACCCCTGGCAAAGCCTTTCTCTTCTTTATGCCTGCAACACGGGCGTCTTTCTTTTTATCAGCGGTATCATTGCCGGCTATGTACAGAATAAGATACAGTATGGACGCATTGCGGAGCGATTGCAAACCCATCCCATATTACGGATGTCCATGAACAGGGACAGGCTGAAAAAGCTGTCGGTATATGTGGAAAAGCATGCGGGTGCGCTGGTAGGTAATATTGCCCTGGGCTTTTTCCTGGGTATGGCCGGATTTGTAAGCGAGATATTCGGTATCCATTTCGATATACGCCATATCACGATCTCTGCGGGCAATACGGCATTGGCAGTATATGGCCTTGGCTTTAGCCATGTCGCTCCGGGCTACCTGATCACCGTGATCATTGGGGTGCTGGGCATCGGATTCCTGAATTTTCTCGTCAGCTTTTTCCTGGCATTTGTCGTTGCCGTAAAAAGCCGGGGCGTCCGTCTGCGGGATTATCCCGAATTTTTAGGGATATTGGGGCGTTATTTTATCAGCCATCCACTGGACTTTATCCGCCCGAGAAGAAGGCTGGCGGACAATGACTGACAAAATGCGCTAGTTTCCTTAAATTGCCTCATGCAACAAATCATCGAATGTGTTCCAAATTTTAGCGAAGGACAGGATTTGAACATCATCCGGCAGATCACCGGCGAGATCGAAGCCGTGGAAGGTGTGCGTTTGCTGAATACGGACCCGGGCAAAGCCACCAATCGCACGGTCGTTACATTTGTCGGCCACCCTGCTGCCGTTGTCGAAGCGGCCTTTAGGGCTATCAAAAAGGCGGGGGAGCTCATCGACATGAGCCATCATAAAGGGGAGCATCCGCGTATGGGCGCTACTGATGTATGCCCTTTGATACCCATAGCAGGCATCAGTATGGAAGAGACGGCGGCATGGGCGCAGAAACTGGCTAAAAGGGTAGGGGACGAGCTGCAGATACCCGTCTATTTATACGAGGAAGCTCAAACCAATAAGCAGCGTAGCAATCTTTCCGTCATCCGGGCCGGAGAATACGAAGGCTTTTTTAAAAAGATCCAATTGCCGGAGTGGGCGCCCGACTATGGACCCGCGGTATTTGATGCCCGCCGGGGCGGTACGGTCATCGGGGCCAGGGACTTCCTGGTCGCCTACAATGTAAATCTCAATACCACCTCTACCCGTCGTGCCAATTCCGTTGCTTTCGATGTCCGCGAAGCCGGACGTGTTCTTAGGGAAGGCGATCCCATCAATGGCAAGCCAGTGACGGGTCCGGACGGCAAGCCTGTCAGCGTGCCTGGCCGTCTCAAGGCCGTAAAAGCCATCGGTTGGTATATAGAGGAATATGGTATTGCTCAAATATCTATGAATCTGACCAATATCCGGGTGACGGCCGTGCATATGGCTTTTGATGAAGTATGCAGGTCGGCGGCGGAAAGAGGTCTCCGGGTCACAGGCAGCGAACTGGTAGGTCTGATCCCTTTACAGGCCATGCTGGACGCGGGTAAATATTTTCTGGGAAAGCAACAGCGTTCTGCTGGCGTGTCCGAAAAAGAGCTGATCCGGATAGCCATTCTCTCGATGGGGCTGGACGAGTTGGCGCCCTTCCGACCGGAGGAACGCATTATCGAATATCTATTAGCTAACCCTTCCGATCATACGCTGGTGAATAAGAGCCTCATCGACTTTGCCGATGAGACAGCCAGTGAAAGCCCTGCTCCGGGAGGAGGCTCTATCTCCGCATATGTGGGAGCCCTGGGCGCTTCTCTCGCTGCCATGGTTGCCAATCTCTCGTCTCATAAAAAGGGATGGGATCAGCGATGGGCGGAATTCAGCGCCTGGGCGGAAAAAGGACAGCAATACAAAAAGGAGCTGACCGACCTGGTGGATGCGGATACCCGCGCCTTCAATGGGATCATGGCTGCTTTTAGCCTGCCTAAGGCTACACCGGAGGAGAAGACGATCCGTTCGAAAGCTATTCAGGAGGCTACAAAGATTGCTATTGAAATTCCGCTGCGTGTGATGGAAGTGGCTTGTGCCAGCTTGGAGCCTATTCATGCCATGGCAGCGACAGGCAATCCCAATTCCGTATCAGATGCTGGTGTGGGAGCGCTCTGTGCCAGAAGCGCTGTACTCGGCGCCTGGCTGAATGTAAGGATCAACGCTTCCGGCTATGAGGACAAGGCCTGGGTGGAAAAAGTGCTTGCCCGCGGAAAAGAGCTGGAAAGCAAAGCCATTGCCGCCGAGGCGGCCATATTGAAGATCGTTGACGAAAAGATCTCATCCTAAAAATCATATTTTATGCAATACCTCAACGTCTACAGCAAACAGGACATCCTTTCCCGGACCCGTATCCGAAAGTTTGAAACCAAGCTGGGCGAGCGGGTGTTGGCGGCCGACGCTGCCTCACTGACCTCCTCCCTCGAAAAGTCTCCAGCTGAATATGTCCTGGTAGGCGTACCCGAAGACATCGGCGCCAGGGCCAATGGCAGCCAGGGAGGAGCGTCCACAACGTGGCAGCCTTTTTTGGACTGCTTTCTCAATATCCAAAGCAATGACTTTCTTATGGGCGACAATATCCTGGTGCTGGGACATTTTGATTTCAGCGAGATGCAGCGGCTGATCGAGACCAATGCCCATGGCCAGGATGAGAAGCAGGAAGCCTATCGTCATGCAGTACATACCATCGACGAGGCCGTAGAAGACCTGGTAAAGATCATCACTGCCTTTGGCAAAATACCTATCGTCATAGGCGGCGGGCATAACAATTCCTATCCTCTGATCAAAGGCACGGCCAAAGGGCTTCACAAGGCAGGACTCATACCCCTGGCACAGATCAATTGTGTCAACCTGGATGCTCATACAGACTTCCGTCCTGCCGAAGGCCGGCACAGCGGGAATGGATTCCGTTACGCTGAAGAGGACGGCTACCTGCAGAAATATTGTGTTGTCGGCGTACACGAGAACTATCTGCAGCAGAATGTGTGGCTGGACATAATCAACAACCCCTTTATCGACCTCATCACCTACGAGGATATCTTTCTCCTGGAGAAAAGAAGCTTTATACAAGCAGTGGCACACGCCACTTCCTTTACAGAGGACGGCTATATTGGGCTGGAGATGGACCTGGACTGCATTGAAGGCGTTCTCAGCGCAGGCATGGCCCCTACAGGGCTGACAGCAAAGCATGCCCGTCAGTATGTTACGCTTGCTGCCAGCGATTCGAAGATCGCCTATCTGCATATCTGTGAAGGCGCCGCCACGATGGACGACGGGAGGCACGACCCGATGACGGGCAACCTCATCAGCTATATAGTCAGCGATTTTATAAAGGCCAGGGAATAAGATCCCCTTAAAAAGGGATGCCAATATTCACATACCCCAATACTCTTTTCGATTGATCGCTGTACATAGCGCTCAGCTCCAGCGGCCCCAGCGCGAAATTGTATGTGAAGGTGAGCGAATAACCGGAAAGGAAGTCCGGCGTCTTGAAAAAGCTCTTGTTGTCTGTAATGAAATTGGAAAAGAGAACATTTGCTTTGCCGGTGATAAAGGTATTGCTGAACAGCTGATAGCGAAGTCCCACCAGCAGCGTGGCAAGGTTGGAGGAATAAAAAGTGCCTTCGCGAAGTCCCGAAAAGGTCACCTGGTTATGGAAATTACTGGTAAGCCCCCCGATGGAGAACTCATTCATGATATTGTTGATATAGTTGAAGTTGATCCCTGCCTGTACATGGGTCAGCAATGTATAGCGCCTGGCCAGCGGGGTGTACCTGTCAAGGCTGAACATGACCCGCTCGTAGGGTTTGTCCGAAAAGCTGGTGTCACTCCGGGTGGTGTCTGATGCAAAATACTGTGAATGGGGATTCTGTTCGAAGACATAATCCGCCTCCGCGTCGATCTTAGTTCCCTTTCGCGGATAGATGGGTCTGTCGAGGGTATTATGACGGATAAAGAAATAGCTTGTCATAAAATTGTTACGCCCCTTGAATTCCAGGCTGGAAGTGATGGACGGATCGTAATGGATCCATTCAAACCGGCTGCCGGCGCCAAGCATAAGACCCCGGCTGGTGAAATAGCTGAATTTGCCATCCAGCTTGAAATAGTACTGGTCATAGAGCCCTTCTTCCTTATAGGCGTCGTTATAAGTCGTAATACGGAAATTGTCGAACTGTGTGCCCAGCGAAAAAGCAAATTTCCCACCCCGGCTGAAGTACTGCAGATGTTCAGCCCGCATACGAAAGTTCTGCCCTATGTTGAGGGTTAGCAGACTGCGGGAGGTAGGGGTAAAAAAGTCATGGCTGGTGAGATTGATGATGGCGCTGATGCCGCTGAACTGATTATAGTTGAGCCCTATCTTGGCAAAAGTGAAGGGGTTCTCTTCCACCTCGAAGATCACCCGGTTGCTGTCCGCGCTACGGGATTCCAGCGAATAGGTGATATGGTTATAATAACGGGTGCCAAAAGCACGGCGTACCATCCTGGAAAGATTGGTGGCGGTATAATACCGGCCCACCTCCAGTCCTGTTGCCTGTATAAAAAAGGGCTCCGTCGTCCTTTTCAATCCTCTTATTTCAAAAGAAGAGATCTTTATTGGAGTTTCGATCGGTAGCCTGTTATGGACTATCTCCTGCGGACCATAAATGGCGTTCAGGCTGTCGGCCAGGTGCTTGAAGACAGGATATAGCTCACGGCCCTCCTTCAGCCCCGCATCCAGTATCAGGTCGGACTCGCCAAAGCTGCCCATGCCGAATTTATCCAGGGGCTGGTGAATATAAATATTACACAGCGGTATCTGTTTACGGGTATCCTCCGCCTCACGAAAGAAGGCCACCTGTAACAACACCTGTATGGCGTTCGTCACCTGGTCGGAGGTACGCAGCGCACCCGATACATTGCTCCCAATGACCAGGTCGGCCCCCATATTCCGTACATCCTGTACGGGGAAATTGCGTACGACACCACCATCTACCAGTTTCCTGCCATTGTACTCCACTGCCGTAAAGAGGGAGGGAATGGCCATGCTGCTGCGAATGGCCGAAACGATGTCCCCGCTATCCAGCACCAGCGCATCGCCTGTGGATACGTCCGTAGCGATACATTCGAATGGTATAGAGAATTTGTGAAAATCCTTGACATTATAGACGGGACGGAACAGCTCGGCAAATTTCAGCCAAAGCTCCTGTCCTTCGATGACGCCGGTGGATATGCGAAACCAGTGATTTACCCACGGCAGCTCAATATCGTATTTTCCATACTCATCCTTTTCTTCCATGATCATGCTGCGCATGGTGGATTGATTGGAAAGGAGCAGGTCCCAGTCTATGCGCCGGGTGATCTTTTCAATGCTGTCCGCGGAATACCCGATGGCATAAAGGGCTCCCATGATACTGCCCATGCTGGTGCCCGTGATATAGTCGATCTTCAGTCCGGCGGAGTCGATGGCTTTCAAAATACCGATGTGTGCAAGCCCTTTTGCCCCACCCCCGCTAAGGGTCAGCCCTATCCTGGGACGCTGACCTGTCTGTTGGGCATATACGCTGCCGAGCGACAGCAGCAGGAACAATAAGGAAAAAAGGTATCTCGATGGGGTTTTCATATTCAGCGCCTGTCACTGGTTTTTTTCCAGCTCCATGATCTTTTCGAAGACCTGTTCATACTCCTGGTTGGCCTTATTCAGCTCATCACTGGCTTTTTTATAGTCCGCCTCGGCCTGCACAAACCTGGTCTTATCAGAATACGTAGCCGGGTTGGCCAGGGATGCTTCCAACTGTGTTTTTTGGCGGTTGAGGGAGGCGATCTTTTCCTCCAGCTGCTGAAAGATACGCTGCTGCTTTTGCAGCTCTTTTTTCTGCTCCTTGTTGATGGGGGCAGGGGGAGGTGTCGTCTTCACCGGCGGAGGAGTTGCTTGGACAGGCGCCGGAGGCACCACAGGGGCAACTGTCCGTTCTGCCATTCTTTCCTTCCATTCGACATATTCTTCATAGCCGCCCTTGAATTCCCTGATCTTACGGTCTGCGTCGATCTCCCAGATCTTATTGGCCGTCTTGGAAATAAAATAACGGTCGTGGCTTACTAACAGGAAGCTGCCCTCGTACTTGTTCAACGCATCGATCAGCAGCTCGCAGGAGTGCAGGTCCAGGTGGTTGGTAGGTTCATCCAGCAGGAGGAAATTGGCCTTGCTGACGATGGTCTTGGCCAATGCTACACGGGCCTTTTCACCGCCGCTAAGCACTTTGATCTTCTTGTCCACATCGTCACCGCTGAATAGAAAACAGCCCAGTAAGACCCGTAGCTCTAGATCTGTCTTTTGGCTGCCGCAGAGCTGCATTTCTTCCAGCAAAGTATTGTTGACATCCAGTGATTCCAGCTGGTGCTGGGCATAGAAGCTTTCGTCCACATTATGGCCCCAGACACGCTCGCCCTGGAAAGGCTCCGTACCCGCGATGATACGCAGCAGCGTCGACTTACCTTTGCCGTTGGCGCCGATGAGCGCGATCTTATCGCCCCTGTCGATCTCCACTGACGCATCTTGTACGATAGTGAGGTCGCCGAACTTTTTGGTGGCATGTTTCAGGGTCGCCAGCACCCTGCCCGGGGTCTTATCCACGCGGAAATTGATCTTGATATTGGGCCGCTCGATCTCCACATTTTCGATACGCTCGACCTTATCCAGCCTCTTCATGGCGCTCTGCGCAGCCGCCGCCTTGGAGGCTTTAGCGCGAAACCGTTCGATGAACCGCTCCTGCTGGCGGATATAATCCTGTTGGTTTTCATAAGCCCGCTGTTGCAGTTCTACCCGCATGGTTTTCTCCGTCTCATAATACGAATAATTGCCATTGTAGACATGCAGCTCCTTCTGATACAGCTCCACGATCTTGGTCACCATCCTGTCCAGAAAATATTTGTCATGGCTGACAATGATCACCGATCCTGGATAGTGCTGGAGATATTTTTCCAGCCATTCGATGGAAGGAAGGTCCATGTGGTTGGTAGGTTCGTCCAATAACAGCAGGTCCGGTCGTTGCAGGATCATCTTGGCCAGCAGCACACGCATCCGCCAGCCGCCGCTGAATTCCCGGAAAGGCCGCTGCAGGTCGGCATTGGAAAAGCCCAGACCCTGTAGGATCTCTTCAGTCTTGTGGTGAATGCTGTATCCGTCCAGCGTATCCATTTCATGGAGGGCATCCGTATATTGATGGAGTAAAGCTTCGTCCTCGGAATTTTGTTCCAGGCGCTTGCCCAGTTCATCGATTTCTTTTTCCAGCTGCAGTACCCGCTCGAAGGCCGTCATGGCTACCTCCAGTATCGATCCATTCGTATCAAAGCTAAGGAGATCCTGGTGCAGATAGCCAATAGTGGTGCTGCGGCTTCTCTCCACCGTGCCTTCGGAGGGATTATAGTCGCCGGCAAACAGCTTCAGCAAGGTCGATTTTCCGGTACCGTTGTAGCCGATAAGCCCGATGCGTTCGTTGGGTTGGATATGCCAGGTGGCGTTACGTACGATGGTCCTGGCTCCGAATTCAAAAGTTACATTCTGTAATCCTGCTAACATGGGTGCAAATGTACTGATTACGGACTGTAACCCCATGCGCTAGCCCGTTTTGGGCTTAGAGATTTCCAAAAAGATGCCACTGGCATCTTGGCCGAAGGCCCATAATTAGCTGTTTGTGAAAGATGGGTTAAATTTGCACAGCCCATCTTTCACAATTTTATATCTTTACCCACCCTAATTATATAGCAAAAAACATTAACACAGTGAATAGAAAATTGGTTTTGTTGATCGTTGTTCTCGTATTGGCAGGTCTGGTAGGCTGGAAATTGAACTGGTTCTCAAAAAAAGAGGCCTCAAAACGGGCGGACCCTGACATGGCACTGAAGATCAGTAAGAATACCGTTGCTTTTAACAAGGCTTTTGGGGGATTGATGGATGATTACTATGCTCTAAGGGATGCCCTGGTGGATTGGGATACCGTCAAGGTCGATCAGGCAGCCTATGCCCTGGCTCTCAAGGCCGACAGTCTGCCCGTGGCGCAGATCAAGGGCGACTCCGATATTATCAATACGGCAAAGAGCTTTACCGCCAGCGTGGGCGGCGATGCCAAGAGCCTGGTAGGGCAGGGGAATATCGAACAAAAAAGAAAGGGCTTCAATACGCTGACCGATGATCTGTATAACCTGGTACGCGTCGTACGCTATGATGTCGGGATCATTTACCACGACCGCTGTCCGATGGCATTCAGCGATTCCATCGAAGGGTTCTGGCTCTCGAATACCTCGAAGATCATCAACCCTTATCTGGGGAACAAACATCCTACCTATAAAGCAAAGATGCTTGGCTGCGGCGAAGTCGTCGACTCCCTGGATTTTTCAAAAAAGTAAATAAGAGCTCAATCGGGTTTATAGATAAAGCGTACGGCCGCGCTTTTCTGCTCGCTGGAAGAAAGGAACGCTTCTATCTTCCGGCTGCCGGCCGTTACCATCATCAGGGCGGTGTTGGGAGGGATATCGCCTAAATTATCCGCATACATCACCAACTCATATTCCATCCCTGGCAATGCGGAGAACTCCACCGTCAATGGCCTGTCCGTAAGCATTTTCCGGTACAGGAGCAGCTTCCCGTTGAGGAGCAATGTCACCGTATCGTGATCTATTTCTCCATTGTCATACAGCTCGATCTTTATCTGGGCAGTATTGAGCGTGATAGTCTTTACGACCTCCGTCGTTCTTGGCTGCAGGTGGAGCTGCTTTTGCAGGGCTGCCAGCGTATCACTCTGCTCCACATCCGCCGGAAAATCCGAGACAGCTGCTTTTTTCAGGAATATCTTTCCCGGCGGACAGGCAAGCCGTTTGTCCTGCATAATGCCTTTCCAATCTCCTTTTAGCACTTCATCCCCGCCTTCCTTAGCGTAATTGAGGTCATAGGTCTTTATACAAGCAGAGCATTCCGAGGGGATGGCCTGCTGCAAAATGCTTTCTTCGATGAGGACCAGCCGGTGCGTCTGCGCATTGTAGCGTCCCGTAAAGCTCATTTTTACAAAATGCTCCTTGTCATAGTAATCATAGGCTTTGCCCGTGACCTGGTCATTTGAAATGGTGATCTGCAGTTCCAGGAAATAATGAGGATAACAACCGCCGGGGCCTTGTGTAAGCGTGCCTTTCCAAACGCCCGAGATATCCTCTGCGAGAAGACAGCAGGAAGTAAGTAAGCAGTATAGTATCAGAAATATCCGGCGCATGAATAAATGTGCCGGGGATGCGTTTTGATAGAAATTAACGCATCCCCGGCAATTGCGCTAATTTCTGTCCTTCGAACGAGCCGCCATAGGCGGCTCAAGAGTTACTTCTGGTATCTGAAGGTCACCATGGCATTTTTTTGTTCGGTGGAGGTAATGCGAACGTCGTATTCCTTATCTCCGGCCTTGACGATCATCAGCGAGGTATTGGGAGGGATCTCTCCTTCATTTTCGGCTACCATTACCAGCTCATGATAATCATCGGACTCATCCAGGTGCAGGGTGACTACCAGGGGGCGGTCGGTCAGCATAGCATGAGAGATGATCAGCTTTTTATCCAGGTATACCGATACGGTATCGTGGTCAATGGCGCCGTCATCATAGATATTCAGCACAACCTCCCTTGTATTCACCGTGATGGCCTTTGTCAGCACCGTGCTGCGGGACTGCAGTACCTTGGGAGTGATGACGGAGAAATGTTTTCCGATGCCGGCGGAGTCAGGCTCTGCAATGGGTCTGGTCGTTTGAGGAGTGCTGACCTTTGCCAGCGGTGCGGTCTCGGGTTCTTTAGGCTTGGGTTTTACAATGGGCTTGGGTGAACCCGTGGGTTTGGAGGACGGCTTGGTAACTTTTGCCGTGGTCCCGCCTTGTGGCTTGGACGCAGCGGGCGCTTTGGCCGTAGACCCATTGGCGGGCTTGCTCGTCTCCGGATGGTGAGGTTTGATCTTTACAACTTCCGTCGACTCGGGTGGATTCCGATGTTTGGCGATGTCTATCTCTTTCTCCCTTTTTACAAGAAATGGCTCTTTGTAGAAGTCGGACTGCGGCACTTTCCGGAGGAATACCGAACCCCTGCCGCAATTGGAAGAATCCCGGGTATTCATGCTGACATAAGTGCCTTCTAAAAATTCTTCGCCGCCGGATTGGGAGTATTGGAGAAAGCAGGTCATGATACAGACATCCCCCGATTGATTACGTACCTCCAGTAACTTTACTTCCTGGACAATGACCTTATTAGTTTTGATATTGACTGCACCCGTGGCCGCAGCTTTCCCATAAAAGAGAGTGGAAAGATAGGAATAGGTGATGGCCTCCAGGCTTTTTTCATGCTGCGCGATCTGCACTTCGAACTTATAACGGTCGTCGAAGAACGAATTTCGCGTATTCATGTTATTGGCACGAAAATGTCCCTGCCAGACCCCTGTAAGGTCCTGTGCATGGATAAAGCCTCCCGTAATTATCAAAAAGAGAATAAAAATACACCGCATGGCCGGTTGTTTCACTTTTAGCAAGGTAGGTAAATAATTTGGTCCCGCGGTCCCGCTTGTCAATAAAGGCGAACCATTTGTGACAAGAGTTTGTTAATATTTCTCCTGACGATCAATGTCTTTTCCAATGGACGGAGAGAACCTAACATGCTGCGTAACAGCACTGGGAGGGAGTACATGGTGCCTCATATGTCTATTGATAATTGGGCATTTTGATGTAGGTTTGCACCCTTATGATCAAGATCACTTTTCCCGACGGCGCCGTGCGTGAATATCCCTACGGCAGCACTGCGCTGGATATAGCAAAGTCCATCAGTGAAGGATTGGCAAGAAAGGTTTTAGCAGCTAGTGTGAACGGACAGATATGGGATGCTACCCGCCCTATACCTGCAGACGCGACATTGAAATTACTCACCTGGGATGACAATGAAGGGAAGTCCACTTTTTGGCATTCTTCCGCGCACCTGATGGCGGAGGCGATCGAATCAACTTATCCCGGTGTAAAATTCTGGGTGGGACCTGCCACGGAAAATCCTCCGGGTTTTTATTACGATATGGACCTGGGTGGAAGACAGATCTCCGACGAGGATCTTCGCAAGCTGGAGACAAAGATGGCCGAGCTGTCCAAACAGAATTCGGCCTATCAGCGTAAGGATATCAGCAAAACGGAGGCAGTAAGCTATTTCACCAACAAGGGAGATGAGTACAAGCTCGATCTGCTGCAGAACCTGAAGGATGGAGAAATAACTTTTTATACGCAGGGACAGTTCACCGATCTCTGTCGCGGACCTCATATCCCTCATACCGGCTTTATCAAGGCCATCAAGCTGACCAATATTGCCGGCGCCTATTGGAAGGGGGATGAAAAGAACAAGCAGCTGACCCGTATATACGGGGTGACCTTCCCCTCCAAAAAGGAGCTGGACGAATACGAAGCCCTGCAGGAAGAGGCACGGAGAAGGGATCACCGCAAGCTGGGTAAGGAATTGGGTATTTTTACTTATGACGAGATGGTCGGGCCGGGGCTGCCGCTCTGGATGCCCAATGGGGCCGTGGTCATTGAAGAGCTGGAAAAGCTCGCGAAAGAGACAGAGGAGCGGGCCGGCTACAAGAGGGTAGTGACGCCCCATATCGCCAAGGAAGACCTTTACCTTACCAGCGGACATCTGCCATATTACCAGGACAGTATGTACCCACCCATGGAATTGGAAGGGGTGAAGTACTACCTGAAGGCGATGAACTGTCCGCACCATCATAAGATATTCGACGCCGAGCAGAAAAGCTATAAGGACCTGCCGTACCGGCTGGCGGAATATGGGACCTGTTACAGGTATGAGCAGAGCGGCGAGCTCTTCGGGCTCATGCGGGTACGGTGTTTGCATATGAACGATGCCCATATTTACTGTACGAAAGAGCAGTTCTATGAGGAGTTCAGGGCGGTGAACGAGATGTACCTGAAGTATTTTAAGATCTTTGGAATAGAGAAGTATGTCATGCGGCTCAGCCTGCATGATCCGGCCAAGCTGGGCCAGAAATACGTCAATGAGCCGGAGTTATGGAAGGAGACAGAGGCATTGGTAAGGGATGTGCTGGTCCGTACTAATACCCCTTTCAAGGAGGTGGCGGACGAAGCAGCTTTCTATGGCCCCAAGATCGACGTACAGATCTGGAGCACCATCGGACGGGAGTTTACCCTGGCTACCAACCAGGTAGACTTTGCCCAGGGACGCCGGTTCAAGCTGAGCTTTACCAATAAGGACAATCAGCCGGAGACCCCCCTGATCATCCATAGGGCCCCCCTGGGTACCCATGAACGGTTTATAGGCTTCCTTTTGGAGCATTATGCGGGTAAATTCCCCTTATGGCTGGCCCCCCTCCAGGTAAAGATCCTGCCGATCAGCGATAAGTCCATGGAATATGCACAAACTCTTTTGGATTCCCTGAAAAATGCGGATATTCGTGCAGAGGTGGATGATCGCAATGAGAAGATAGGGAAAAAGATCCGGGACACTGAGCTGGCGAAAGTACCTTATATGCTGGTAATTGGAGAAAAAGAGATGCAGGAAGGGAAAGTAGCAGTTAGAAGACAAGGAAAAGGAGACCTCGGCGTTAAAAGCATCGACGAGTTCATTCCTGAGATCAAACGAGAGATCAAAGAAAGGGCTTCCAATCCCTAAGGAAGTCATCAAACAAACGAAAAAAATAGAAGCCTTCAGATGGGAAGAAGGTTAATTTAAAAATTGTAAATGGCATTTCCACCGAGACCTCCGAGAGGTAATTTTAATCCACGTTTCAGAAAAGAACAACAACAAGAACATCGCACCAATCATATGATCAGA
>Ga0105237_10000861_pt1 | contig 41263 bp, 46 predicted proteins | sample KBSC24metaG_FD_81520 | JGI IMG/M metagenome (GOLD analysis project Ga0105237, IMG submission 81520) | Corn rhizosphere microbial communities from Kellogg Biological Station, Michigan, USA - KBS C2-4 metaG | ecosystem: Host-associated > Plants > Roots > Rhizosphere > Soil | place: Michigan, USA...
AGGCTGGTGTGCTCGTCGGGTTCGAAGACCACCGTCAGATCAACCGTGCCCGAAAGGAATCCGTCGTACTTGGCGGCCAGCAGTGACCCTGCGGGATGCGTCGTCTCACCCACGGTCCAGTCGGAGCGGGGCCGGATCAGCAGCCACTCGCGGTGGATCGAGCTGCCCGCGTCGGTGGGCACGTCGATCTTGATCAGTTCGTCGCCACGCAGCTCGTAGCGCTCGCTGTTGAAGAAGTCGACGGCTCGCGAGACGAGCAGCCGCTCGAAACCGGGGGTGGGGTCGAAGCCGCCGCCGACGCTGACGTCGGAAACCTCTCCGGCGAACAGCTCCACGGCCTCGGCAAGCGGCTCTCCGCGCTTCCACCGCTTGGTGATTCGCGGGTACCCCGATTCGGTCAGTGAACCGGGTCCGAAGTCCGTTCCCACGATCACGGTATCGGCGTCCTGCCAGGTGACGTCGGTCTTGGCCTCCGGCAGCTCGAAGCCGTCCGCCACGAACTGCCGTGTCCGCATGTCGAATTCACGCACCACGGAGGCGTCGGAGCCGCCGCGCGACAACCCGATCAGGGCCAGCGTCAGATCGGGCTCGATGACGTCGGCGCCCGCCCACACCCAGTTCTCGTCGTCCTCGGCCGCCAGCGCGTCCACGTCGAGCAACACGTCCCAGTCGGGATCGGCAGTGCGATAGCTCTCCAGCGTGGTCCGCCGCCACAACCCCCGCGGGTTGGTCGCGTCGCGCCAGAAGTTGTACAGATACTCGCCGCGGCGCCGGACGTAGGGGATGCGGCTGTCCGTGTCGAGCACCTCGAGCGCCTCGGCGCGCATCTGCTCGAAGCGCTCACCGCCGAGATCGGCCAGCGTCGGCGCGTTGTGCGCCTCCACCCACTGAAGCGCGTCGTCGCCGGTGATGTCCTCGAGCCACAGATGGGGGTCTGAATCCACGGGATCCATTGTGCTGGTCACGCGTAGTGTGAGCGGTGTTACACCCGTAGATGGGAGCTCATGACCCCTCCGAGTCGAGCGCTGATCACCGAGGCCGCCGCCGACCTGCTGCGCCGCCTGCAAGCCCGCAATGGTGCCGTGATGTTCCACCAGTCCGGCGGCTGCTGTGACGGGTCGTCGCCGATGTGCTACCCCGACGGGGACTTCATCGTCGGCGACCGGGACGTGCTGCTGTCGATCCTCGACGTCGGCGACGGCGTGCCCGTCTGGATCTCGGGCCCGCAGTTCGACGCCTGGAAGCACACCCAGCTCGTCATCGACGTCGTGCCCGGCCGTGGTGGCGGATTCAGCCTCGAAGCCCCGGAGGGCATGCGGTTCCTGTCCCGCGGCCGAGCGTTCACCGACGCCGAGAACGCCCAGCTGACCGAGCATCCGCCCGTGACCGGCGAGCAGTACGCCGAGGGCGTGCGCCCTGCCGAAACGGGCACGCACGTCGTCGCGCAGGCCGAAGACGCCTGCCCGATACCGCGGCGGCACGCCGCGGGCGTACAGCCGTAGTGGCCCGTCGCCGCGTTACCGTGGAAGGGTGATTCCGCTCCCGCGAGCGTGGCTGCTGACGAGTGCAATGCTGGTCGGCGTCGCGGTCGGATTCCTCGCAGGCATCGGATCCGCCCTGGTGGTGACTGCCACCATTCGGCCGGACGTCGTGATCGCGGTCGTGGTCGGGGTGCCGAGCGCCATCGGCATGCTGCTCATCCTGTTCTCCGGACGCCGGTGGATCACCACGTTCGGCGCGTTCGTGCTGGCTCTGGCCCCCGGGTGGTTCATCGCGCTCGTCGCAATGCAGGTGGTGTCGAGTGCCTGAGCTTCAGACCGGAGAGCCGACGACGCACTGGACGCCGTTGTTCGACACCGGTGCGCTCGAAGCGCAGCCGCTTCCCGTACCAGAAGCGCAGCCCATCACCGCGACCGAATCCCCTGCCGACAACCCGTCGGAGCCGCTGCCCACGTTCGTCGCACCCGAGTCGGTGCCAGGCACCAACCACTACGTCAAGCGCTGGCGCTTCGCGCTGGTCGTGGCCGGCATCTGGACGGTTGCCGCGGTCATCGGTCTTGCGATCTACGAGTGGTGGTTCCAGTCGGCGGACAAGACCGGGCCGGTGTTCGTCCTGCTGGTCTATCTCGTCGTCTGCACGGTTGCCGGCCTGCTCGTCGCGATGGTGCAGAACAAGCCGCTGGTGTCCACCGTCGCGATCGCCCTGATGTCGGCTCCGCTGGCATCCACCGCCGCCGCGGCCGCCCTGTACGGCGCCTACGTCTTTCAATGGATCGAACGCTAGCGCCTGCGCCGGGACTACTAGGGTGGGGGCGTGACTCACTATGACGTCGTCGTTGTCGGAGCAGGTCCCGGCGGATATGTCGCAGCCATTCGCGCGGCTCAGCTCGGGCTGAGTACTGCCATCATCGAACCGAAGTACTGGGGCGGCGTCTGCCTCAACGTCGGTTGTATTCCGAGCAAGGCCCTGCTGCGCAACGCCGAGCTGGCGCACATCTTCACCAAGGAGGCCAAGCAGTTCGGCATCAACGGGGAGGCCACGTTCGACTACGGCGTCGCCTTCGACCGCAGCCGCAAGGTCGCCGACGGACGCGTGGCCGGCGTGCACTTCCTGATGAAGAAGAACAAGATCACCGAGATCCACGGGTACGGCAAGTTCACCGGACCCAACAGCATCGAGGTCGATCTCAACGATGGCGGCACCGAGACGGTGGAGTTCGACAACGCCATCATCGCCACCGGAAGCAGCACCCGGCTGGTGCCGGGCACCTCGCTGTCGGAGAACGTCGTCACCTACGAGAATCAGATCCTCAGCCGCGACCTTCCCGGGTCGATCATCATCGCCGGCGCGGGCGCCATCGGCATGGAGTTCGCCTACGTGCTGAAGAACTACGGCGTCGACGTCACCATCGTCGAGTTCCTGCCCCGTGCGTTGCCGAACGAGGACGCCGAGATCTCCAAGGAGATCGAGAAGGCGTACAAGAAGCTCGGCGTGAAGATCCTCACCGGCACCAAGGTCGAGTCGATCCAAGACGACGGGTCGACGGTGACGGTGACCGTCTCCAAGGACGGCAAGTCCGAGGAGCTCAAGGCCGACAAGGTGCTGCAGGCCATCGGCTTCGGGCCGAACGTCGAGGGCTTCGGGTTGGACAAGGCGGGCGTGCAGGTCACCGATCGCGGGGCCATCGGCATCGACGACTACATGCACACCAACGTGCCGCACATCTACGCGATCGGTGACGTCACTGGCAAGCTGCAGCTGGCCCACGTGGCAGAGGCCATGGGTGTCGTCGCGGCCGAAACCATCGCGGGCGCAGAGACTTTGGCGCTCGGCGACTACCGGATGATGCCGCGCGCGACGTTCTGCCAGCCACAGGTCGCCAGCTTCGGACTCACCGAGGAGCAGGCCCGCGAGGAGGGCTACGACGTCAAGGTCGCGAAGTTCCCCTTCACCGCGAACGGCAAGGCGCACGGGCTCGGCGAGCCGGGGGGCTTCGTCAAGCTGATCGCCGACGCCAAGTACGGCGAGCTGCTTGGCGGCCACCTGATCGGGCATGACGTCTCCGAACTGTTGCCCGAGCTGACGCTGGCGCAGAAGTGGGACCTCACGGTCAACGAGCTCACCCGCAACGTGCACACCCATCCGACGCTGTCCGAAGCGCTGCAGGAGTGCTTCCACGGCCTCGCCGGACACATGATCAACTTTTGAGAGAGAACGTCGTCGCCGGGATCGGCGGTCTGCTGATCGGTCACATCCTGTGGCTGGTCGCCATCTCCTTCGCGATCGCGACCACGTCGGTGAACGACTGGGTGTTGGTCATCTCGGCCGTCTGCCTGGTGCTCGGCGCGGTCCTCGGCTGGCTCGGCTGGATCTACCACCGGCGCAAGGCGTCAGCCAAGGCCGCGTTCGTGTGGTGCCTGCCGATATCCCCGGTGCTGATGACGCTGTGCGTGCTTGGGGTTACCTACCTGTAGGCGTCAGTCGGGGACGGAGCAAGGTCCCGGCCGATGGTGGTCTCGACGTAGTCGGGTATTTCGTCGTGGCGGTCACCGACGTTGAGCGTGCCCGTGGGCTCGAAGAGGAGAATCGACGCCCCCTCGGCTGTGAATGGCTTGTGCTCCACGCCCTTTGGCACGGTGAACAACGATCCCGTTGGTAGTCGGACCGTGCGCTCGCCGCTGGTGTCGCGAAGCGCGATGTTCAAGACACCGTCGAGGACGAGGAAGAACTCGTCGGTGTCCGCGTGAGAGTGCCACGTGAAGTCGCCCTTGAGCTTGGCTATCCGGACGTCGTAGTCATTCACGCGCGTCACGATTCGGGGACTCCACAGGTCGTCGAACGACGCCAGCGCGTGCTCGAGACTGATCGGATCGGTGTTCACGAATCGATCCTGGTTGGTTGAACGTGCGTGCGGTGAGTGCTAGAAATCGCACATGGCGAAACGATCCTCTCAATCTTCAGCCGGCCGTCGACCGCATCGCGTCGTGGTGATCGTCGACGAGAATTCCAACCCCTTCGAGATGAGCTGCGCCACCGAGATATTCGGCCTGCCCCGACCAGAGCTCGGCCGCGCCCTCTACGACTTCCGGCTCTGCTCGCCCGAGGAGCGCACGCGGATGAGGGACGGCATGTTCACCTTGACTGGCGTTGCCGGGATCGACGCCGCCGAGTCGGCCGACACGCTGATCGTGCCGAACCGGCCCGACGTCCAGACTCCCCGCCGCCCAGACGTGCTCAGTGCGATCCGGCGGGCGCACCATCGCGGTGCCCGCCTGATCGGGTTCTGCAGCGGAGCGTTCACCCTCGCCGAGGCGGGCATCATCGACGGCCGCCGAGCTACGGCGCACTGGCAATGGGCTGACGAGTTCCGGGCTCGGTTCCCGAACGTGGCACTCGTGGAGGATGTGCTGTTCGTCGACGATGGAGACGTCCTCACCGCAGCGGGTAGCGCCGCCGCGCTTGACCTCGGTTTGCATGTCGTACGCCGCGACCATGGCGCCGAGATCGCCAACGCCGTGAGTCGGCGCCTGGTGTTCAGCGCGCACCGCGACGGCGGGCAGAAGCAGTTCATCGAGCGACCGGTGCCTGCCGTCGCCGACGAGTCACTCGCCCCGGTCCTCGATTGGGCACTCGACAGGCTCGGTCAGCGGCTGTCGGTGACCGAACTGGCGGCGACGGCGATGGTCAGCCCTGCCACGCTGCATCGCCGGTTCACGTCACAACTTGGCACGACACCGCTGGCGTGGCTGACCAGCCAGCGGTTGGCCCTTGCGTGTCGCTTGATCGAGCGCGGCGAGTCGAGCATCGAGGCGGTGGCGCGGTCCAGCGGGCTGGGAACCGCGGCGAACCTGCGCGCGCTGATGCGCCGGGAGACGGGCTTGACGCCGACGGACTACCGGCGACGGTTCGGGCCCGGGTAGCTTCCGCCGATCTAGTCGGGGAAGTCCAACGGAACCTGCAGCGTGGCGATGGTGGCCGCCAGCATGTCGTAATGCCCGGCCAGCATGCAGAATTCGATGAGCCGAGGCCGGTCGAGATGACTCGACAAGGCCACCCACGTCTCGGGTGACACCGATCGGGTGACGACGAACTCGTCGGTCGCGGTGATCAACACGCGCTGGCGGTCGGTCAGCCCCTCGGCATCGGGGCCCTCGAAGATCTTCGCCTGCAGATCCGCGTCGACCCCGCGGCTGCGTGCCAGCCTGCGGTGCTGCTGAAGTTCGTACTCGCAGTTGCGCAGGTGGCCGACCCGCAGGATCACCAGTTCGGCGTCCTTGCGCGGCAGCTTGCCCGCCCCGAGCAGGTAACCGCCGAAGGGCAGCCAGGCCAAGAACAGCAGCTTGTGCTGGCCGAGGACGGTGAACAGCGAGAACCTCGGTGCACGGATCTGCTTGGCGCCGGCCTTGGCGATCACCCAGCCAACGGGACCCAGCTCGCGGAAGCCGCCGGGTGGGATGCGGGCGGGGGCAGCATCGGGTGCACTCACCCTGGCGAGTCTAGGGTTGTTTCACCAGGTACGGCGAGACAGTGCTGCGGTGCTCGTCGAGGTCGAGGGCACGGCCCAGCGCGGGGAAGGCCCGTTGCGGGCAGTTGTCGCGTTCGCAGACCCGGCAACCTGCTCCGATCGGGGTGGCGATCTCCCCGGCCAGGTCGAGGCCCTCCGAGTAGACCAGCCGATGGGCGTGTCGGAGTTCGCAGCCAAGGCCGATCGCGAACGTCTTACCCGGTTGGCCGTACCGAGAGGCGCGTCGTTCGACGGTGCGGGCCACCCACATGTAGCTCCTGCCGTCGGGCATCTGAGCGATCTGCACCAGGATCTTGCCGGGGTTGGCGAACGTCTCGTAGACGTTCCACAGCGGGCACGTGCCGCCGCTGGACGAGAAGTGAAAACCCGTGGCGGACTGGCGTTTCGACATGTTGCCAGCGCGGTCGACGCGCACGAACGACAGCGGGACGCCGCGCATCGCGGGCCGCTGCAGCGACGAGAGGCGGTGTGCGATGGTCTCGTAGCTCACCGAGTAGAACGCCGACAGCCGCTCTACGTCGTAGCGGAACTTCTCGGCGATGTCGTGGAACTGGCGGTAGGGCAGCACCGTCGCGGCGGCGAAGTAGTTGGCCAGGCCGAGCCGGGCGAGTTTGACCGCCTCGTCGCTGGTGAAGTTGCCCTCGGTGACCATGTCGTCGATGAGGTCGCCGAACTCGAGGTATGCCAACTCGGCGGCGAGCCGGAAGACGTATTGCCCCGACGCGAGGTGTCTGCCGATCTCGAGTGTCTTGGTGTCCGGGTTGAAGCGGTGCAGCACGGTGTCGCCGAGGTCGATGCGCTGGACGATGTGCACGCCGTGCACCCTGGTGAGCCGGTCGGAGAGGTCGCGGGCCAGATCGGCGCGATGCATCCCCATGCGGACGGTGAGGTCTTCCGCGGCGGCGTCGAGCTCGTGCAGGTAGTTCTGCCGTTGGTAGAAGAAGTCACGGACCTCTTCGTGCGGCATGGTGATCGACCCCGACCCAGAGCTGAAGCCGCTTCCGTCCGAGAACCGGTCCTCGGTCGCTGCGGCGAGCTGCGTGGTGGTGAGCCGGTAGCGCCGGTGCAGGTTGACCATCGCCCGTGCGACCGCGGGGTGCGCAGCGACGACGTCGGCGATCTCGGCCGGGTCGACGTCGATGCCGAGGTCGCGGTCCAACGTCACCTCGCGCAGTTCGGCGACCAACCGGGTGTCGTCCTGCGAGGCGAAGAACGTGGCGTCGACGCCGAACACCTCGGTGATGCGCAGCAGCACGGCGACCGTCAGCGGTCGCACGTCGTGCTCGATCTGGTTCAGGTAGCTGGGGGAGATGTCGAGCATCTGCGCCAATGCCGCCTGGCTGAATCCGCGCTCGCTGCGAAGCTGCCGTACGCGCGATCCGACGAAGGTCTTGGCCACGTCAACCAGCGTAACAACGCTGTGAAGGTGTCCTTCGCATTCTTGGCAACGGGTCGCTCGTGGCAGTATTTCGAGCTGTGAGTACCAGCATTGGTGCGGTCACTGGCCTGGCCAAGACCATGATGCCCGTGCCCGATCCGCACCCGGACGTGTTCGACACCAACTGGCCGCTGCGGGTGGCCGACACCGACCGGACGGGCAGGCTTCGCTTCGATGCCGCCACCCGGCACATTCAGGACGTCGGCACCGACCAGCTGCGTGAGCTGGGGTATGAGGCGACGCATCCGCTCTGGATCGTCCGGCGCACGATGATCGACCTGATCCGGCCCATCGAGTTTCAGGACATGCTGCGGCTGCGGCGCTGGTGCTCGGGGACGTCGAACCGCTGGTGTGAGATGCGGGTGCGCATCGACGGCCGCAAGGGCGGTCTGATCGAATCGGAGGCCTTCTGGATCAACATCAACCGGGAGACGCAGGGGCCGGCACGCATCTCCGACGACTTCATCGCGGGGCTGCAGCGCACCACCACCGTCGACCGGCTGCGGTGGAAGGCCTATTTGAAGGCGGGCGGCCGCGAGGACGCCACGCACGTCCGGCCATATCCGGTTCGCGTCAGCGACATCGACATCTTCGACCACATGAACAACTCCGTGTACTGGAGCGTCGTCGAGGACTATCTCTACAACAATCCCGAGCTGCTGGAGAAGCCGCTTCGGGTGACCATCGAACACGACCTTCCGGTCGCGTTGGGTGACGAGTTGGAGATCATCACGCACGTGCATCCGGCCGACTCGACCGATTTGTTCGGCGACGAGCTCTCCGATCGCACTGTTACAACGCTCACATACGCGGTCGGCGACGAGACCAAAGCCGTCGCTTGCGTGTTCGCCCTCTGAGCCGCCGGGTTTAACAGTACGAGCGTACTGACCAGCCAAAACCCGTTACCGCACGGTAACTTCTGAACCGGTTCAGGTGTTGGCCTCCTTCGCAGAATTAACAAGTTGACGCGAGGTGTTGGCGAAAATTGGCAATTGAAACGACTGGACCTGCGGATATGTCGTGGTGCATCCTCGAGTTAGCACACCAGTGAAGCTGCTGAGGCGTTAACAAGATCGAAGCCCAACGCCAGGCGGCTTGCAAAGCAAAGGAGCCGCAATGTCCACCGTTGGCACGCCCAAGAGCCCGGAGCAGATCCAGCACGACTGGGATCACAACCCCCGCTGGAAGGGCATCACCCGCACCTACACGCCGCAGGACGTCGTCGCCCTGCAGGGCCACGTGGTCGAGGAGAGCACCCTCGCCCGCCGCGGCGCCGAGGTGCTGTGGGAGCAGCTGCACGACATGGACTACGTCAACTCGCTTGGCGCACTGACCGGAAACCAGGCCGTGCAGCAGGTCCGCGCCGGCCTCAAGGCCATCTACCTGTCGGGTTGGCAGGTCGCCGGTGACGCGAACCTGTCCGGCCACACCTACCCCGACCAGAGCCTCTACCCGGCCAACTCGGTGCCGCAGGTCATCCGCCGGATCAACAACGCGCTGCTGCGCGCCGATCAGATCGCCAAGGTCGAGGGCGACCGCTCGGTCGAGAACTGGCTGGCCCCGATCGTCGCCGACGGCGAAGCAGGCTTCGGCGGCGCGCTGAACGTCTACGAGCTGCAGAAGGCCATGATCGCCGCCGGTGTCGCCGGTTCGCACTGGGAGGACCAGCTCGCGTCGGAGAAGAAGTGCGGCCACCTCGGTGGCAAGGTGCTGATCCCCACGCAGCAGCACATCCGCACCATGACCTCGGCCCGCCTGGCGTCCGACGTCGCCGACGTCCCGACGGTCGTCATCGCCCGCACCGATGCCGAGGCAGCCACGCTGATCACCTCCGACGTCGACGAGCGCGATCAGCCGTTCATCACCGGCGAGCGCACCAAGGAAGGCTTCTACCGCGTCAAGAACGGTCTCGAGCCCTGCATCGCCCGCGCCAAGTCCTACGCGCCCTATTCCGACCTCATCTGGATGGAGACCGGCACCCCGGACCTGGAGCTCGCGAAGAAGTTCGCCGAGGGCGTCAAGGCCGAGTTCCCCGACCAGATGCTGGCCTACAACTGCTCGCCGTCGTTCAACTGGAAGCAGCACTTGGACGACGCGACCATCGCGAAGTTCCAGAACGAGCTCGGCGCGATGGGCTTCAAGTTCCAGTTCATCACCCTCGCCGGCTTCCACGCCCTCAACTACTCGATGTTCGATCTGGCCCACGGCTACGCCCGCAACCAGATGAGCGCCTACGTCGAGCTGCAGGAGCGCGAGTTCGCCGCCGAGGAGCGTGGCTACACCGCGACGAAGCACCAGCGCGAGGTTGGCGCCGGCTACTTCGACAGGATCGCCACCACCGTGGATCCCACCTCGTCGACCACCGCGCTCGCGGGCTCGACTGAAGAGGGCCAGTTCCACTAAGTCCCCCTTGCCGAGCAGACGTAAAGTGCCCTCAATCCGCGTGGTTGAGGGCACTTTGCGTCTGCTCGCCGAATAAGGAAGGTTCATCAGCGTGAGCTTCGAACGAGTGGGCGTGGTCGGCGCCGGACAGATGGGCGCAGGCATCGCGGAGGTGTCGGTGCGTGCCGGCGTGGACGTGAAGATCTACGAGCCGACCGAGGAGCTGGTAACGGCCGGGCGCGAGCGCGTCGTCAAGTCCCTCGAGCGCGGCGTCAGCAAGGGCAAGCTGACCGAAGCCGAACGGGACAAGGCACTGTCGCGGCTGAGCGTGACGACCACGCTGGCGGACCTGTCCGATCGCCAGCTCGTCATCGAGGCGATCATCGAGGACGATGCCGTCAAGGCGAAGGTCTTCGCCGAGCTCGACGCGGTCATCACCGATCCCGATGCGGTGCTGGCGTCGAACACCTCGAGTATCCCGATCATGAGAATCGCTGCGGCGACCAAGAATCCGGGCCGCGTGCTCGGCCTGCACTTCTTCAACCCGGTGCCCGTCCTTCCGCTGGTCGAGCTGATCGGCACATTGGTCACCACCGACGCCGCGCTCGAGCGGACCCAGAAGTTCGCGAGCGAAGTGCTCGGCAAGCAGGTGGTGCGCTGCTCCGACCGGTCCGGTTTCGTGGTCAACGCGCTCTTGGTGCCCTACCTGTTGGCGGCCATCCGGATGGTCGAGGCGGGCTTCGCCACCATCGAGGACGTCGACACCGCAGTCGTCGGCGGACTGTCGCACCCGATGGGTCCGCTGCGGCTCTCCGACCTGGTAGGACTGGATACTCTGAAACTCATCGCGGACAAGATGTTCGAGGAGTTCAAGGAGCCGCTGTACGCACCGCCACCGCTGTTGCTGCGCATGGTCGAGGCGGGCCAATTGGGCAAGAAGTCGGGGCAGGGTTTCTACTCGTACGACTGACTTCGAGGTAACGCAATGGTGTCTTCGCGGGGCAAAGTGGGATTCGTTAGCTAAGCTTACTTGTGATAGGGTCGTCCCCGTCCTGGCCTGGGGCCCAGTGCGACAGGATGATCCGTCGCGTGCCGCCTCGTGGCCGTCCACAATCGGACGAGCGCAAGGGGTTTGCCGTATGTCGAAGGTCGAATTCGAGCTGTCGCCGTTCTACGACGAGTCGCAGTCGATCTACGACATCTCCGACGATTTCTTCGCATTGTTCCTCGGCCCGACGATGGGCTACACCTGCGGCTACTACGAGCGGCCCGACATGACCCTCGACGAGTCGCAGATCGCCAAGTTCGATCTCGCGCTTGGCAAGCTGGACCTCGAACCCGGCATGACACTGCTCGACATCGGGTGTGGGTGGGGTGGCGCGCTGCAACTCGCCGTGGAGAAGTACGACGTCAACGTCATCGGAATCACGCTGAGCCGCAACCAGTTCGAATACAGCTCCGCGAAGCTGGCCAACCTGTCGTCGGCCCGCTCGGTGGACGTGCGACTGCAGGGCTGGGAGGAGTTCGACGAACCCGTCGACCGAATACTGTCCATCGGTGCGTTCGAGGCCTTCAAGAAGGAACGCTACGACGCGTTCTTCGCGAAGGCCTACCGCGTCCTGCCTGCCGACGGGCGCATGCTGCTGCACACCATCCTGGCGCACACCCAGAAGTTCTTCCGCGACAACGGAATCAAGCTGACCATCAGCGACCTGAAGTTCATGAAGTTCATCGGCGACGAGATCTTCCCAGGCGGCCAGCTCCCGGCCACCGAGGACATCGAGAAGCTGGCCGACGATTCAGGCTTCACGTTGGCCCGCACCCACCTATTGCGGCCGCACTACGCCCGCACCCTCGACATGTGGGCGAAGAACCTCGAGGACAACAAGGCTCAGGCGATCGCCATCACCTCCGACGAGGTGTACGAGCGCTACATGCGCTACCTGACCGGTTGCGCGGACTTCTTCCGCCGTGGCATCACCAACATCGGCCAGTTCACGCTGGTCAAGTAGCTTCAGGCGTCGGCAAGCCGCTTCTTCTCGGCTTCAACGTCGAAATCAGCTGGCGGCCAGGACAAGTCGAGCCCCTCCAGGGCCTCGATCAGCAGCTCGGTGATGGCCAGGCGTGAGTACCACTTGCGGTCACACGGGATGACGTGCCACGGCGCGTATTCGGTTGACGTCTTGTCAAGCACCGCTTGGTAGGCCTCCTGGTACTTCGGCCACAGCAGACGCTCGTCGACGTCGGCCGGGTTGTACTTCCAGTACTTGTCCGGACGCTCGAGGCGCTCCTCGAGCCGTGCCTTCTGCTCGTCCAGCGAGACGAACATGGCGACCTTGATGATCGTCGTGCCGCCGTCGACCAACTCCTTCTCGAACGCGTTGATCTCGTCGTATCTGGCGCCCCACACCTCGGGCGGCACCAGGTCGTGCACGCGCACGATCAGCACGTCCTCGTAGTGCGAGCGGTCGAACACCCCGATGTGGCCTGCGGTCGGCAACGCGTTGCGGATCCGCCACAGGTAGTGGTGGTCCAGCTCCTCCTTGGTCGGCTTTCCGAAGCTGGCGTAGCGGATGCCCTGCGGATTACCCGCCCCGACAACGTGTTTGACGATGCCGCCCTTGCCTGCGGTGTCCATCCCCTGCAGCACCAGCAGCACCGACCGGGTGTCGCCGGACCGGCTGCTGGCGTAGAGCATCTCCTGCAGTTCGGCGAAGCGTGCGTTGCGCTCGGACTGCAGATCCGGTGCGTCGGTCTTGGACCCCTTGAACCCGGGGGTGGCGTTGGTCTTGATGTCCGACACCAATTCGCCCGGCTTGAACTCGAGGTGGATGTGCGGTTCGTGGGTCCACAACTCGGGGAGGTCGGCTTCGCTCATCCCGTCAGTCAAGCAGCCGCGGGGGCAGAATCGGCGATGGATGGGGTATCGAGTTGAACTTCTCCAGCGATCCGTTCACTTCGACGATTCCGCGCAGCGCACTCCAGGACAGCATGGTCAGGTAGTCGATCAGCTCGTCGGCCGTCATCCGCGGGTGCGACATCCAGGAGTGGGTGGCCAACTGCACACCGCCGACGATCATGAACGCCCACGGCTGAGCGCCGTGAGTGTCCATGCCGGCCTCCTGCATTCGCCTGCGCAGCATGACGCCGAGCATGCGCGCAATGATCTGCTCGGAGTCGGCGACCGCCTTGCTCTTGCTGGCCGAGCTGTTGGCCATCACGAACGGGTAGATCTCGGGCTCGGCGGCCACCGTGGCGACGTACACGCGGATGATCTCGCGCGTCAGGTCGAAGCCGTCGAGATTGGACGACAACGCCGCCGCCATGTTGGGGATCAGCGTGGTCTGCGCGAAGCGCATCATCACCGCAGTGGTGAGGTCGTTCTTGTCCACGAAGTAGCGGTACAGAACGGTCTTCGAGACGCCGATCTCCGCGGCGATCTCGTCCATGCTGACGTTGCTTCCGCGGCGGCGGATCGCTTCGAGGGTGCCGTCGACCAACTCACCGCGACGGTCGACCTTGTGCTGGTGCCAGCGTCGTTTGCGCCCGTCTGTCTTCACCGCCCCCGCCGGGGTCTGTTGTGCCACTGTCGCACCAGTCCATTCCCTAGTTGTTCTCGATAATACGGCCGATCCGTCGACGGTGATCGACGGGACGGGAGTGCCGGTGGCGCGATGACGGATGATTGGGGGGTGGTACACCGATCCTCGCCAGGACGCACGGCCCAACCGCGCCAGAGTTTTGCCGAAACGCTGGCCGGCGCCGACTCCGCCGCGGACGCCGAACGCCGCACCGCTCTGCGCAGGATGAAGGTCGTCGCGCTTGGCTTCCTGGTCGGCGCGACGGTCATCTTCTTGCTCTGCACGTGGGCGCAGTCGAGAGGCGCCGCACCCTGGGTTGGGTACGTCCGGGCCGCCGCCGAGGCAGGCATGGTGGGCGCGCTCGCCGACTGGTTTGCCGTCACGGCACTGTTCAAGCACCCGTTGGGCATTCCGATTCCCCACACCGCGATCATCAAGCGCAAGAAGGACCAGCTCGGCGAGGGCCTCGGCACGTTCGTCCGGGAGAACTTCATGTCCCCCGAGGTCGTGGAGGCCAAGCTGCGCGGCGCCGAGGTGGCCGGGCGGATGGGCAAGTGGCTGTCGGACTCTTCGCACGCCGAACGGGTCGCCGCGGAGGCGTCGACGGTGCTGCGCGTGCTCGTCGAAATGCTGCGTGACGAGGACATTCAGCACGTCCTCGATCGGATGATCGTCAAGCGGATCGCCGAACCGCAGTGGGGACCGCCCATCGGGCGGGTGCTGGCCAGCCTGCTGGCGGAAGGCCGTCAGGAGGCGCTCATTCAGCTGTTGGCTGATCGCGCCTTCGAGTGGTCCCTGAACTCGGGCGAGGTCATCGAGCGGGTGATCGAACGTGACTCGCCTACGTGGACACCGCGCTGGGTGGACCATCTCGTCGGCGATCGGATCCATCGCGAGTTGATGGACTTCACCGACAAGGTGCGACGCAACCCGGACCACGAACTCCGTCGCTCGGCCACCAAGTTCCTGTTCGAGTTCGCCGACGACCTGCAGCACGACAAGGCGACCATCGACCGCGCCGAGAACGTCAAGGACCAGATCATGGCGCGCGATGAGGTCGCCAAGGCGGCCGAGACCGCGTGGTCGGCGGCCAAGCGCATCCTCCTGGAGTCCGTCGACGACCCGTCCTCTGCACTGCGCGCCCGGATCGCCGACTCGGTGGTGCACATCGGCGAGTCGTTGCGCGACGACGCAGACCTCCGCGACAAGGTCGACAACTGGATCGTCCGGGCCGCTCAACACCTGGTCACGCAATATGGGACGGAGATCACAGCGATCATCACCGAGACCATCGAGCGCTGGGATGCCGACGAGGCCAGCCGGCGCATCGAATTGCACGTCGGCCGTGACCTGCAATTCATTCGGATCAACGGCACCGTGGTCGGTTCGCTCGCCGGCTTGGCGATCTACTCGATAGCCCAATTGCTCTTTTGATCTTCTGACCTGCGCTAGCTACTGCTTGCAAAAGTTAGCACCCCGTCGTACGGTTTATTTCGAAGCCAACCGGTTACTGACGCAGAGGGGGCAACGCATGCCGCAGGACGAAAAACTTGCCGCAGTCGTGACCAACGCTGCACAGGACATCGGGAGTTTCATCCGGACTCAGCGCGAAGCTGCGCAGGTATCGGTCCGGCAGCTGGCCGAGAAGGCCGGCGTCAGCAATCCCTACCTCAGCCAGATCGAGCGGGGATTGCGCAAGCCCTCTGCCGACGTGCTCAACCAGATCGCGAAGGCCTTGCGAGTGTCTGCCGAAGTGCTCTACGTGCGGGCCGGGATCTTGGAACCGAGCGAGCCCAGCGGGGTTCGCGACGCCATCATCACGGACATCACGATCACCGAGCGTCAGAAGCAGGTGCTGCTCGACATCTACACATCGTTTTGCCAGCAGAACGAAGCCGCAGATGAGGAGCCGACAACTGACTGACTGTCGATTGACTGCCCACTAGAAACACATCATCGAGTAAACATCCGAGAGAGGAAACACCCGACATGGCCGAGAAGAATCAGCCCACCATCGAAGACCTGAAGACCCCGTTGCTCGCCGCCGTCGGCGCCGCTGACCTGGCGCTGGCCACGGTCAACGAGATCGTCGTGACCTTGCGCGAGCGTGCCGAAGAGGCCGCAGGCGAGGCGAAGGCCCGTGGCGAGGAGCGTCGTGCGCGCCTCACCAAGCTGCAGGAAGAGCTGCCGACCCAGATCGGTGAGCTGCGCGAGAAGCTGAGCAGCGACGAGCTTCGCAAGGCTGCCGAGGGTTATGCCGACGCCGCCACCGCCCAGTACAACAAGCTGGTCGAGCGTGGCGAGGAGGCGCTGGCGCGCCTGCGTAGCCAGCCCGCGATCGAAGAGGCCGCGAGCCGCGTCGAGAGCGTTACCGATCAGGCCGTCGAGCTGACCCAGGACGCGCTGGGCACCGTTGCCAGCCAGACCCGCGCGGTCGGCGAGCGCGCCGCCAAGCTGGTCGGTGTCGAGCTGCCGAAGAAGGCCGAGAAGGCCGCTGCCCCGGTCAAGAAGGCCGTCAAGAAGGCTCCCGCCAAGAAGGCCCCGGTCGCCAAGAAGGCTCCGGCCAAGGCGCCTGCCAAGAAGGTCACCCAGAAGTAGTTCATTAGACCGGGAGGACGTAACCCGCTTAGGCTTGAGGCGTGCAGCCACAGAGCCTGGTGGGTTACGTCCTCCTCGTCATTCAGGTGGGTGCGTTGGCGTTGGGCGTGTACTCCTTCGTGCACGCCGCGATCCAGCGTCCCGACGCCTATACCGCCACCGGGAAGATGACCAAGCCGATCTGGCTGGCCATCATCGGTGGCACCGTGGTGCTGGCCCTCGTCTTGGGCGCGCCCGTCGGTTCGGCCATCGCGATCTGCGCCTCCGGCATCTACCTCGTCGACGTGCGGCCCAAGATCCTTGAGATCCAAGGGAAGTCCCGCTAACCCGATGCGTCTACTGATGGCCGCGATGGCTGCTGCCGCGGCCGTCTGCACGAGTGCGGGCATCGCCTCCGCCGCCCCGATTCCCGGCCCGCCGTACATCGATCACTCCGAATGGGTGCACTGGGGTGACCTGTCCAGCCTGCGCGTCTACCCGACCGTTGCGGGACGTCAAGCCGCCGGCCAGGTGCACAACGCCGCAGAGGGCGACGAGGCATGGTCCGAGGTGCTCGCCCAATCTCCCGACGCCAACATCCCCGGCATGCGCGAACAGTTCATGTGTCACTGGACCTATGCCGAGTTTGCGCAGCCCGGCAAGACCAGCTGGAACCTCGAGCCATGGCGACCCGTCGTCGACGAGGACACCATGGTCGGCAGCGGCTGCAACCCCGGCGGCACCGAGGAACCGTTCTGATGGTGACCACGCGCTGGACCCCGGACCGCGTCGCGGCCATGGTCGACCACACCCTGCTCAAACCCGAGGCCACAGAGGCCGACGTCATCGCACTGCTCACCGAGGCAGCCGACCTCGGCGTGTACGCAGTGTGCGTCTCGCCAACGATGATCGTCACCGCGAAGGCCGTGGCGCCGCCTGGTCTCCACGTCGCCTCGGTCGTCGGATTCCCTTCTGGCAAGCACCTGTCCGCCGTGAAGGCCGATGAGGCCGCACGTGCGGTCCAGGAGGGCGCCGACGAGATCGACATGGTCATCGACGTCGGCACCGCCCTTTCTGGCTCGATGGATCTGGTGCGGGCCGACGTCGCCGCCGTGCGTCAAGGGGCCGGCACTGCCCTCCTCAAGGTCATCGTCGAATCGGCAGCACTGCTGAGCCTCGGCAGTGAGCAGACCTTGATCGACGCGTGCAAGGCATCCGAGGACGCCGGCGCCGATTTCGTGAAGACCTCCACCGGATTTCACCCGTCGGGGGGCGCCTCGGTGCGGGCGGTCGAACTGATGGCGGCCACGGTCGGGGACCGGCTGGGCGTCAAGGCCAGCGGCGGCATTCGCACCGCGGCCGACGCGACGGCCATGCTCGACGCGGGTGCCACCCGACTCGGGTTGTCGGGAACCCGTGCGGTACTCGAGGGGCTCAGTCCGTAGGTTGACATCCCGCCGAAGTGAACGATACGGTTTCGTTCACTTCGTTGAAGGGGAGTCTCAGTGGTCGAACGTGGAGCCGCCCGCGAGCGGGCGATCCTCGCCGCGGTCATCGCCGTGGTGGGGGAGGTGGGCTACGACGCGATGACGATGGACGCCGTGGCGGCCCGCGCGTCGGCGAGCAAGGCCACCATCTACCGGCGGTGGCGCAACAAGGCGGAGCTGGTGCGCGCCGCGCTCGATGCCTACGACGCCGACGTCAACGCGACGGCTCCCGACACGGGCACGCTGCGAGGCGACCTCGTCGGCGCCGTGGAGATGGCGCGTGACAAGGCCACTCCGGCCTACCTCGCGCTGATCGGCGGCCTCGTCAACGCCATGCGCCACGACCCCGAACTCGACGCGCAACTGCGCGCCCACATCGCCGACGACGAGCTGTCGCCGTTCGCGGCCGCATTGCAGCGCGCGATCGATCGCGACGAGCTGCCCACGACGGTCGATCAGACCCTCATTCACGACGTCGCCGAGGCGATGATCACCCACCGCGTCTCGCAGGGCGCGCCGTTCGACGACCCGTTCATCGCCCGCGTGGTCGATGACGTTCTGCTGCCGCTGCTGAGAAGGGATGCCCGATGACCCCCGTGTTGATCGTCGGTGCCGGGCCGACCGGCCTGACGCTGGCGTGCGAGCTGGCCAGGCGCGGCGTCGAGTGCAGAGTCGTGGAGAAGGCGCCGGAGCTGTTCCGCGGCTCCCGTGGCAAGGGACTGCAACTCCGAACCCTCGAAGTCTTCGACGACCTTGGGGTGATCGACGAGGTGCTGGCGACGGGCATGGAGTTCCCCTCGTTCCGGCTCTACGCCGGTCGCGAGGTGGTGTGGGAACGGACGCTTGCGCACATGCTCGGTGCGGGCGCCATCGAGGACTGTGACGACACTCGTTACCCGCTGCCGTGGCTGTTGCCGCAATGGCGCACCGACGAAATCCTGCTGGCGCGGCTGCGCGCTCTGGGCGGCGACATCGAATTCGCCACGGAGCTAACCGGTTTCACCGCCGATGACGACGGCGTGACCGCCGCCGTGGCCCGCGATGGCGTGCCGTCGCAGATCCGTGCCGCATACCTCGTCGGCACCGATGGCGGGCGCAGCACCGTGCGCAAGAGCTTGGGCATCGGATTCGAGGGCAAGACGTTCGAACGCGAGCGCACCTTGATCGGGGACGTGCGGGTGGACGGTCTCGACGGGGTGTTCTGTCACGTGCTCACCCGCGACGGCGACCTCGGAAACCGGTTCTCGTTCTGGAATCTGCCGCACACGCCGTACTACCAATTCGTGGCGACGATGCCGACGGAAGACGTGCCAGAACTGACGCTCGACGGTCTGCGCGGGTTGTTCCTCGAACGCACCGGCCGCGCCGACATCCGGATGCACGATCTGCGGTCCATCTCGCTCTATCGCGTCAACGCACGGATGGTGGAGCGGTTCCGGGTGGGACGGGTACTGCTGGCGGGCGATGCGGCGCACGTGCATTCCTCGGCGGGTGGTCAAGGGCTCAACCTGAGCATCCAGGACGCCTACAACCTGGGCTGGAAGCTGGCCGGCGTGCTCGGCGGCGCACCAGCCGCACTGCTGGATTCCTATGAGGCGGAGCGCTTTCCGGTGGCCGCCTCCGTACTCGGGCTCAGTTCGGTGCTGGCACGACGCGACTTCGTGCGGCCGTCGCAGTCGGACACCAGCCCGGCCGTCACGCAGCTGGGCGTCGGCTATCGCGGCGGGCCGCTCGCCGTCGAGGATCGGGCCGCGCCAGGGGCCGTGCAGGCGGGCGACCGGGCACCCGACGGCGTCGTCGGCGCCGAGCGGCTGTTCGACTGGTTCCGCGGCACACACGCCACGCTGCTCGGGTTCGACGTGGACGTGTCCGGGTTGGCGGCAGGGCGGCCCCACGTCCGGACGTACACGGTGGCGGCGAAGGACGACGGTCGGATCAAGACGACCTACGACGCTGCCAGCGGAACGATCTTCGCGATCCGTCCCGACGGGTACGTCGGCGCGGTGTCCGAGTCACCCCAGGTGATCGAGCGTTACCTGGACGGGCTCGGGCTCTAGATACCGGCGAAGCAGGGGTCCTGCTGACCGGCGGGCATGGTCGCGTTCCGGGTGGAGAACTTGGCGGTCACCCCGGAGTCGGTGACCGTGACGCTGTCGGCGTGTATGCCGAGCGGGTAGTTCTTCGTCAGCTGCGAACTGAACGCGTCCAGCGCGGGTTGCACCGCCTCCCGCGGCAGGGTGAAGCCGAGGCCCGTCAGCTGCTGCACCTGCAGCGAGATACCGCCGTCGACGACCTGCGGCTTGGTGATGATGTCGCCGAGCGCGGCATTGAGCTCGATGGTGCCGTCGGACGGGTTGGCGCTCACGCTGGTCACGAAGCTGCCGACCAGAGGGATCGCGTTCTGGATGGTCTCCTTGATGCCCTCGGCCGTCCAGGTGATGGTCGCGTCGAGGGCCCCGATGGTGCCCTTCGTATTGCCCTTGTCCTCGAGCCTGACGTTGTCGATCTTGATGTCGGCCTTCATCCCCTTGGCGTCGCGGATCTGGTTGCCCGCGGTGCTGATCGAGATGTTGCCGTAGTGACCGGTGATGTGCTGCAACAGGAATGGGCTGGCACCGAACGACACCTTGGCACTGTCCTGCACCACGCAAGAGACGGCCTTGGCCACCACGTCGTCGGCACGGCCACGCGCGTACAGCTCGGCGCCGATCACGCCGGCGGCGACCAGCGCCACCACGATCACCAACACCAGGGCGATCGACATCGGATCACGCAGCAGCCGCCCGATGAACGAACCACTCTTCGGGGGCGGGGCGCCAGCATCGTCCGACGGCGGAGCAGGCGGGTACGCCTGTGGCGGCGGGTAGTTCTGCGGCGCCGCAGGGCCCGGCTGCGAGAACTGCTGCGTCGGCGGCTCGGGGGCCTGGGGCAGCTGGCCTGGCGGAACTTCGTTGGCCGGACGGGCCCAGGGATCGCTCACCTCAGCGATTCTGCCCTACCGACCAAGCGAACTCCGTTCGGTTGCTCAGCACCGGAATCGTCTCGCGGGCCTTCCCGACGGCGTCGAGATCGACGTCGGACACCAATAACTGCGGGTCGGACCCCGCCGCGACGATCACCTCACCGAGGGGTGAGGCCACCACGCTGCCCCCGACACCGGTCGGCCCGACGGCCGCGATCTCGGCGTCTGACGGGTAGGCCTGATCGACCGCAGCGACGATGCTGGTGGTGTCCAAGGCGCGGGCGCGGGCAAGCAGCGTCCACTGTTCGAGCTTGCCGGGGCCAGAAGCGAACGATGCGTGGACGGTGATGAGCCGAGCCCCTCGCCTGGCGAGTTCGACGTATAGCTCGGGGAAGCGGATGTCGTAGCAGGTGGTCAATCCGACGTCGACGCCGTCGACCGTGATCAGCACAGGCTCGGAACCCGGTGCGACCGAACGTGATTCGCTGAAACCGAACGCGTCGTACATGTGGATCTTGTGATAGTGCGCGTCCGCCTCGGCGCCAGTCGCGACGAGCGTGTTGGTGACGCGCCCGTCGTCGCTAGGGCAGAACATGCCCGCCACCACGGTCACGCCGTGGCGGTCGGCGATGGCGCGCACGCCGTCGGCCCACCGCCCGTCGAGCGGCTCGGCGATCGGCGCCAGCGGTACGCCGAACCGGCACATGGTGGCCTCGGGGAACAACACCAGCCGCGCGCCGGCGTCCGCGGCCCTTCGGGTGTAGTCCTCGACGATCTCGAGGTTGGCGGCCGGGTCGGTGCCGGCCAGGATCTGCGCTAGGGCAATCCGCATCCCACAAGCGTACTGGCGCTCAGCGGGGCGCGACGGTGTCCCACGGCACCGTCAGCACGCCGTCGCGCAGTCGACGCCGCGGCGGCTCGACGAGGAATCCCGCGTCGGCCAGCATGTCCAGCATCGCGCGCCAGCGCACCCGCGGGCCGAACACGCCGTGGCCCGCCGCACTGGCCCACGCCCGATCGGCCGCGGTCAGCAGGGCGTGCACGGGCTGGCCGGGCACGTTGTGGTGGATCAGCACCTTCGGCAGTCGCTCGGCCAGATCCGACGGCTTCTCGATCGCGAACGGGTCGCAGGCCAGGGTCAGACTCAGCGGGCCGCCGGCGTCCAGCAGCACCCAGCAGCACCGCCTTCCGAGTTCGTCACAGGTGCCGTCGACGACCAACCCGCCAGGCGCGAGGCGGGTCGTCATCTCACTCCACGCGCCGGGCACCGCGTCGACGTCGTACTGGCGCAGCACGTTGAAGGCACGCACCAGCACCGGCTGCAGACCGGCCAATTCAAAACCGCCCAAGGCGAATTCGACTGGGCCGCCTCGGGTGCCGCCCATCGCGGCGCGGGCGGTGTGTACCCGCTCGGGGTGGATCTCCAGCCCGACCACCCGCACGTCGGGCCGGACGGCGCGCAACCGCGCCGCCAGTTCGAGGGTGGTCACCGGGAGGGCGCCGTAGCCGAGGTCGATCACCAGTGGATCGGCGGCGGTGAGCAGCGCCGTGCGCACCCGATGATCGTGGACCAGCCAGCGGTCGCTCCGTCGCAACCGGTTGTAACCAGTGGTACCCCGGGTCAATTGACCGACGGGCTGCCGTATCACGGCTCGAGTTTAGGGCCTGGTCAGGTGTTTTCCCTGATCCACGCCGACGTGAAGCGCTGTTCTGCCATGACCAGGTTCACCAACTGGCTGCCGATGAAGGACTCGACCTTGCCGCCGACGAGTGGGATGCGGACCTCGACGGTGAGCTTGAGTGCGAGTCGCGAGCCGCTGTCCGAGGGCATCAGCATCGCGGTGCCCACCAGCGACGCGGGTGCGCCAGGGATCGATCCGGCGACCGTGGCCGTGGCCAGCCCGTCGGTGATCGCGCTCCACGTCTCCTCGCGGACGAAGCTCAGGTCGCCGTGGTGGAACTGGCCGACGATTGCGGGAAGGCGGTCGGATCGCAGCGTCTGCGTGGTGATCACGTCGACGCCGCCGTGATCGTCGGCGGTCATCGAGTCCAGCGTGGTCTCGTCCGCTCCCGAACCCGCAAGGCGTTCCAGCCAATACCGCTCGTCGAGGAACGCCTTGTGGACCTGTTCGACGGTGCCCTCGTACTCGGCTGCCATGTCGAAGGAACGCGGCATAGCCGATGACGCTACCGTTACCGCCCGTGGTCAGTTCGCAGTTCGCGGGCGCGTCGGTCCAATACGACGTGCCGCTCGCTGCGCTCACCACACTGCGAGTCGGGCCGGTCGCGCGTCGCCTGATCACCTGCGACACCACCGAGAAGCTGATCGCCGTGCTGCGCGAACTGCCCGCCGGCGTCTCGGACGAGAAGACGCTGGTGCTGGCCGGTGGCTCCAACGTCGTGCTGGCCGACGACCTCGCCGACCTGACCGCCGTCCAGGTCGCGAACACCGAGATCACGGTCGACGGCGCCGTCTTGCGCGCGGAGGCCGGTGCGCTGTGGGACGACGTCGTCGTCACCTCGCTGGCGTACGGCCTCGGCGGGCTGGAGTGCCTGTCCGGCATCCCAGGATCGGCAGGTGCCACCCCGGTACAGAACGTCGGCGCCTACGGAGCGGAGGTCGCCGACACCATCAGCCGCGTGCGGCTGCTCGATCGCCGCACCGGCGCCGACCGCTGGGTTGCACCTAGTGCCTTGGGATTTGGATACCGCAAGAGCGTGCTGAAGAACTCGAAGGACTCCGTCGTCCTCGAGGTCGAGTTCACCCTGGACCCCGAGGGGCGCAGCGCACCGCTGCGCTACGGGGAGCTGACGACGGCGCTGTCCGCCGAACCCGGCGCCCAGGTCGACCCCACCCTGGTCCGGGAGGCCGTGCTGGCGTTGCGCGGGCGCAAGGGCATGGTGTTGGACGCCGCCGACCACGACACGTGGAGCGTCGGCTCCTTCTTCACCAACCCCGTCGTCGCACCGGACGTGTTCGAACGGCTCCGGTCCGAGGTCGAGGGCCCAGTGCCCAACTACCCTGCGCCGGACGGAGTGAAGCTGGCGGCGGGCTGGCTGGTGGAGCAGGCCGGGTTCGCGAAGGGCTACCCGGGTGAGGTGTCGCCCGCGCGGCTGTCGACCAAGCACGCGCTCGCTGTGACCAACCGGGGCGCCGCCACCGCCGGAGACGTGATTGCGCTGGCCAGGACGGTGCGAGACGGGGTGCGGAGCCGTTTCGGGATCGATCTCACACCAGAACCGATTCTGATCGGTAGCACGCTGTAGGTACTCTCGATCCACGTGGGGATGAACCGGCGGCAGGCACTGACCGCAATGGCGGTAGGCGCTTCCGGTGTGCTGGCGGCGTGTGCCGGTAACCCGATCAAGGGGCAGCCCGAGGCGCAAGGCCCTCCGCCCGCCCCGGAGATCACGTACAAGCCCGACATTGCCGCCACCGACGTCGTGCCGACCTCGCAGATCGGCATCAACGTCAACAACGGCTGGTTCCAGCGCGTCACGCTGACGAACCCCGACGGCAAGGCCGTCGCCGGTGTGATCAACCGCGACCGGACCTCGTTCACCACCACCGAACCACTCGGCTACGGCGTGGTCTACACGTGGGGCGGCGCCGTCGTCGGTCGTGACGGCAAGGCCGTCCAGCTGGCGGGCAACTTCACCACCGTCACCCCGCAGACCCAGGTCAACGGGCAGTTCCAGCTCGCCGACGGCCAGACGGTCGGCGTCGCGGCGCCGATCATCATTCAGTTCGACGCCTCGATCAGCGACAAGGCCTCCGTCGAGAAGGCGCTGAAGGTGACCACCACGCCGCCCGTCGAGGGCAGCTGGGCATGGCTGCCCGACGAGGTCGGCGGATCGCGGGCGCACTGGCGCACCAGGGACTACTACCCGGCGGGCACCAAGGTCAACGTCGCCGCAAAGCTGTACGGCATCCCGTTCGGCGACGGCGCGTTCGGCGCGCAGGACCTGACGCTGGACATCGAGATCGGCCGACGTCAGGTGGTCAAGGCCGAGGCGTCGTCGCACCAGATCGAGGTCATCACCGACGCGGGCACCATCATGACCCTGCCGTGCAGCTACGGCGAGGCCGATCAGCCCCGCAACGTCACCCGCAGCGGCATTCACGTCGTCACCGAGAAGTACGAGGACTTCTACATGACGAACCCGGCGGCCGGTTACAGCAACGTGCACGAGCGGTTCGCGGTGCGGATCTCCAACAACGGCGAGTTCATCCACGCCAACCCCGCCAGCTCCGGTGCGCAGGGCAACACCAACGTCACCAACGGCTGCATCAATCTCTCGACGGCCGACGCGCAGCAGTACTTCAACACCGCGATGTACGGCGACCCGGTCGAGGTCACGGGTACCTCGATCGAGCTGTCCTACGCCGACGGCGACATCTGGGACTGGGCCGTCAGCTGGGACGAGTGGAAGGCCATGTCCGCGGTCACGCCTGCGCCGTCGCCGTTGAACCTACCGAGCACGGCCCCGGCCACCCCCACCGACGCGCCAACCCTGTCGGGCACGCCGACGACCACCACGCCGACGACGACGGCGCCAACCAGCACGCCGTCTCCGGCTACGACGTCGCCGGGCGGGTGAACTTGCGGGTCGCGCTGGCCTGATCCCGCGGCCGGATCACGATCTGGTCCAGGTCGACGTGCGACGGCCGCGACGCCACGAAGCCGATCACCTCGGCGATGTCGGCGGCCACCAGGGGCGTCAGCCCTTCATACAGCGCGTCGGCCCGTTCCTTGTCGCCGCCGAACCGGACCACGGAGAATTCCGTCTCCACCATTCCTGGCGCAATCTCGGTGAGCCGCACCGGTTTTCCCAACAGCTCGCCACGCAGCGTGCGGTGCAGCGCGCTCTGGGCGTGCTTGGCCGAGGTGTAGCCCGCGCCGCCGTCGTAGATCTCGAATGCGGCGATCGAGGTGATCGTGACGATCAACCCGTCACCCGAGTCGACCAGCTTGGGAAGCAACGCCCTGGTCACCCGCAGGGTGCCCAGCACGTTGGTCTCCCACATCCATCGCCAGTTCTCCAGATCGGCGTCGGCGACGTGCTCGGTGCCCTTGGCCCCACCCGCGTTGTTGATCAGCACGTCGACGCGATCCAGACCGGCGGCGAGGGCGTCGATGGCAGCGGGATCAGTGACGTCCGCCACAGTCGCGGTGCCGCCGATCTCCTCGGCAAGGGCCTTGATGCGGTCCTCGCGACGAGCCACGCAAACCACGTGAAAGCCAAGTCCGGCAAGGGTTCTCGCGGTTGCTTCGCCGATTCCGGAGCTGGCGCCCGTGACCACTGCCACCCGCTGGGGAGATTCACCTCTCGTCATGCGCCCAACTTTAGTTGGCGTGCTAAATTCTTCGTGTGTCCGCTAGTCAGGCTTCCCGTAGCGCCGTTCGGCGTGCGTGTTGTTGTTGTCGCGCTTTTTGCCGCGCCTGACTGAACCGCAGACGTTCTTCGTCTGAGATGAGTCGCAGGTGTGGCCCGGACCCCACCAGCCGACTTCTCCCAAAGGACACCCAGTGCGCGCTTCAACCGCCACCGCAACCATCGCCCCGAACATCCTGGCCGCAGGCCCCAGCACCACCGTTCGTCAGACGCCGACCGCGCACGCCAAGCGTGCCCTTCTGGCCCGCCACCACATCGTGGCTCCCTCACTGCGCGTCGCCGACGCCGCCGCCGCATCGGTGTTCGGCGCCGCCCGGCTGCGCGGACCGATCGCCCGCGACGTCATCGCCCAGGTCACCGGCCTGAGCATCGCGACGGTCAACCGTCAGGTCACCGCCCTTCTCGACGCCGGGGTGCTGCGGGAACGCGCCGACCTGGCCGTCTCCGGCGCCATCGGCAGGCCCCGCGTGCCGGTCGAGGTCAACCACGAACCCTTCCTCACCCTCGGTATCCACATCGGCGCCCGCACGACGAGCATCGTGGCCACCGACCTGTTCGGCCGCACGCTCGACGTGGTCGAGACGCCGACGCCGCGGGGCACGCAGAACGCCGCACTGGCTTCGCTGGCCGGCAGCGCACGGCGCTACCTGAGCCGTTGGCACCGCCGCCGCCCGCTGTGGGTCGGCGTCGCCGCCGGCGGTGTCGTCGACAGCGTCACCGGTCAGCTTGATCACGCACGGCTGGGCTGGTCTGGCGCTCCGGTCGGCGCTGTGCTGGCCGAAACACTGGGCCTGCCAGTCTCTTTGGCGTCGCACGTGGACGCGATGGCGGGCGCTGAGTTGTTGCTCGGCGTGCGCCGGTTCAGCGCCCAGTCCGCATCGGAAGCCGCGGGTCGGACGGCCCCGGCGACCAGCCTGTACGTCTACGCCCGCGAGACCGTCGGCTACGCGTTGTCGATCGGCGGCCAGGTGCACTCACCGACCAGCGGGCCCGGCACCATCGCGGCGCTGCCCGCGCAGTCGGACGTGCTTGGTGGCACCGGTCAGCTGGAGTCCACGGTCAGCGACGAGGCCGTCCTGACGGCGGCCCGCAAGCTGCGCATCGTGCCCGCGGAAGGACCTGCCTCGACGGTCGCGGGAGTGCTGCGTGCTGCGCGACAGGGCAACGAGCAGGCCGCCGAGCTGCTCGCCGAGCGGGCCCGGGTGCTTGGCGAGGCCGTGGCACTGCTGCGCGACATGCTCAACCCCGACGATCTGGTGGTCGGCGGGCAGGCGTTCACCGAGTACCCGGAGGGCATGGCGCTGGTGGAGGCCGCCTTCGAGAAGCGGTCGGTGCTGCCGCCTCGCGACATCCGGGTGACGGCTTTCGGCAACCGCGTCCAGGAGGCCGGTGCCGGCGTGGTGTCGTTGGGCGGGCTGTACGCCGACCCGATCGCTGCGATGCGGCGGGCGCAGAGCCGCCGTCTCGAACTGGCCTGAGCATCGACCGCCTGACGAGGGCGGATTCGCGCCGGTGTAAGTATTGAGTGTGCGCGTAGCCGTGTTGTCGGTCCATACCTCACCGTTGGCCCAGCCGGGGACCGGTGACGCAGGCGGGATGAACGTCTACGTACTGCAGACCGCCCTGGAGATGGCCCGCCGTGGCGTCGAGGTGGAGATCTTCACCCGCGCGACGTCGTCAGTGGACCCGCCGCTGGTGCGGGTGGCGCCGGGCGTGCTGGTGCGCAACGTGGTCGCGGGGCCGTTCGAGGGGCTCGACAAGTACGACCTGCCCACGCAGTTGTGCGCCTTCACCGCGGGCGTGCTGCGCGCCGAGGCCACCCACGAACCCGGCCACTACGACGTCGTGCACTCGCACTACTGGCTGTCCGGACAGGTCGGCTGGCTGGCCAGGGACCGGTGGGCGGTGCCGCTGGTGCACACCGCGCACACGCTCGCCGCGGTCAAGAACGCTGCGCTCGCGACGGGCGACGCGCCGGAGCCGCCGTTGCGGGCCGTTGGCGAGCAGCAGGTGGTCGACGAGGCCGATAGACTCATCGTCAACACCGAAGACGAAGCGCAGCAACTGGTTTCGCTGCACCACGCCGACCAGGACCGCATCGACGTGGTCCATCCCGGCGTCGACCTGACGGTGTTCACCCCCGGCGACAAGCAGGCCGCCCGCGCTGCGCTCGGGCTCGCCGCCGACGAGCAGGTCGTCGCATTCGTGGGCCGCATCCAGCCGCTCAAGGCACCCGACGTGCTGCTGAGCGCCGTCGCCAAGCTGCCGGGCGTGCGTGCCCTGATCGCAGGCGGCCCCTCGGGCTCAGGTCTAATTTCGCGCCCCGGCGCGAGCGGCCAGGCCACACCCGACGGCCTGGTTCGCCTCGCCGACGAACTGGGCATCGCCGATCGGGTCACCTTCCTTCCCCCACAATCCCGCGATCAGCTGGTCAACGTGTACCGGGCCGCCGATGTGGTCGCGGTGCCGAGCCATTCGGAGTCGTTCGGGCTCGTCGCGGTCGAGGCGCAGGCGTGCGGCACGCCGGTCGTGGCCGCCGCGGTGGGCGGGCTGCCGGTCGCGGTGTGCGACGGGATCAGCGGCGTGCTGGTGCCCGGCCACGACATCGACGATTGGGCCGCCGCCATCGATGGGCTGTTCCGCCGCGGGCCCGAGACCATGCGTGACGCCGCCGTCGCCCACGCCGCGACGTTCTCCTGGGCGCACACCGTGGACGCGCTGCTGGCGTCCTACGACCGGGCCATCACCGACTACCGGGCCCGGCACCAGGTCCGTGAGGTCGCGACGCGGCGCAACGGTCGACGGTTCTCGATCAGGCGGGGTGTCCGGGCTTGAACCCGACCGTGCAGAAGGTCATCGAGGACACGCTCAAGGAACACGACCTGGTCTACAGCCACCACGACGGTGCGCGGGGCGGGCTGCCCGGGCTGATCGTCGAGCTGCCCGGCGAGCGGCGCCTGGTGACCAACACGATCCTGTCCATCGGCGAGCACTCCGTGCGCGTTGAGGCGTTCGTGTGCCGCAAGCCCGACGAGAACTTCGAGGGCGTCTACAAATTCCTGCTCAAGCGCAACCGCAGGCTCTACGGCGTCGCCTACACCCTGGACAACACCGGAGACATCTACCTAGTCGGCCGGATGGCCCTGCACTCCGTAACGCCCGACGAGATCGACCGCGTGCTCGGGCAGGTGCTCGAGGCCGTCGACCAGGACTTCAATACGTTGTTGGAGTTGGGTTTTCGGACCTCGATCCAGAAGGAATGGGAATGGCGGGTCTCGCGCGGCGAGTCCCTGAAGAACCTACGGGCGTTCGAGCACCTGATCGACGACGACCGGGACGACCAAGACGCGTGAACGCCCCGCATGAGAGGATTTGGCCATGGGATCCGCCACGCTGATTCTGCTCCGTCACGGCGAGAGCGAATGGAACGCGCTGAACCTCTTCACCGGATGGGTCGACGTCGACCTCACCGACAAGGGTCGGGGGGAGGCCGCGCGGGGCGGTGAATTGCTCGTTGAGAACGGCGTGCTGCCCGACGTGGTCTACACGTCGCTGCTGCGCAGGGCCATCACCACGGCGAACCTGGCGCTGGACAAGGCCGACCGGCTGTGGATCCCCGTGCACCGCGACTGGAGGCTCAACGAGCGGCACTACGGTGCGCTACAGGGTCTGGACAAGGCCGCGACCAAGGAGAAGTACGGCGAGGAGCAGTTCATGGCGTGGCGCCGCAGCTACGACACGCCGCCGCCGCCCATCGAGCCAGGCAGCGAGTTCAGCCAGGACGCCGATCCGCGGTACGCCGACATCGGCGGTGGCCCGCTCACCGAGTGCCTTGCCGACGTGGTCGAGCGCTTCGTGCCGTACTACACCGAGACCATCGTGCCGGACCTCAAGGCAGGCAAAACCGTACTGATCGCCGCGCACGGCAACTCGCTGCGGGCGCTGGTGAAGTACCTGGACGGCATGTCCGACGAGGACGTGGTCGGTCTGAACATCCCGACGGGCATCCCGCTGGTCTACGAACTGGACGAGGACCTCAAGCCGACGGTGCTCGGCGGGCGGTACCTCGACCCGGACGCCGCGGCCGCGGGCGCCGCCGCAGTTGCTGCTCAGGGAGCCAAATAGCGACCCGCCGCCCGCCCGAGGCGAACTCTCGGTGAACACAGGTGAACGGAACCCGAACTCCTGTGTTTGAGTCTGTGACATGTCCCGATTTGGCCGCACGCTGCTGGGATGACGTTCACCCGATGCGTACGATTTGCTCGTGAGTGTGGGGTCCGCGTTACTGCTTACGGCAGTCGTGGCGCTTCTCACGCTGGGGGTGGGCGTAGCTCTGGGCATGACGTTGCTGCCGCGGATCGCCGAACGCAGGAAACGTCGCGCCGTCGAACACGACGGAATCACCATCTCGCAGATGCTGGCTCACATCGTCTCTCTGGCTCCGGTGGGGATCGTGGTTGTCGACACCTACCGTGACGTCGTCTACATCAACGACCAGGCACGCGAACTGGGCCTGGTGCGGGACCGCTTGCTCGACGATCGGGCCTGGTCTGCGGCGCAGCGCACCCTGGCAACCGGCGAGGACGTCGACATCGAGCTGTCGCCGGCCAAACGCCAGACCCCCGGTCGGTCGGGCCTGTCGGTGCGTGGTCACGTGCGCCTGCTGACCGAGGAAGACCGACGTTTCGCGGTGGTCTACGTCGACGATCAGTCCGAGCAGGCCCGCATGGAGGCGACTCGGCGTGACTTCGTCGCCAACGTGAGCCACGAGCTCAAGACCCCGGTCGGGGCGATGGGGGTGCTTGCCGAGGCGCTGCTGGCCTCGACCGACGACCCGACGACCGTCACCCGGTTCGCCGAGAAGATGGTCACCGAATCCAATCGGCTGGGCAAGATGGTCGGCGAGCTGATCGAGTTGTCCAGGCTGCAGGGCGCGGAGCCGTTGCCCGACCTCGAGGACGTCGACGTGGATACCGTTGTCGCCGAGGCGCTTTCCCGTTACAAGCTGGCCGCCGACAACGCCGACATCGCGATCACCACCGACGCACCGACCGGATACCGCGTGCTTGGTGATCAGCCGCTGCTGGCAACCGCCATCGCCAACCTGGTCTCCAACGCCATCGCGTACTCACCCGACGGGTCCTCGGTGTCGATCAGCAGGCGCAGGCGCGGTGACAACGTCGAGATCGCGGTGACCGACCGCGGCATCGGCATTGCGCGCGCCGACCAGGAGCGGGTGTTCGAACGATTCTTCCGCGTCGACAAGGCGCGGTCCCGGGCCACGGGTGGCACGGGCCTCGGATTGGCCATCGTCAAACACGTCGCGGCCAATCACAACGGATCCATCCGGCTGTGGAGTCAGCCGGGCACCGGATCGACATTCACCTTGTCGATTCCGGCCTACCCCGATACCGATGACGACCAAGATCATCGAGACCAACGAGAGGACTAGTCGATCGATGACCAGTGTGTTGATCGTGGAAGACGAAGAATCCCTGGCCGATCCATTGGCATTCCTGCTTCGCAAGGAGGGATTCGAGGCGACGGTCGTCTCCGACGGTCCCTCCGCGTTGGCCGAGTTCGAGCGGGCCGGTGCCGACATCGTGCTGCTCGACCTCATGCTGCCGGGGATGAGCGGAACCGACGTGTGCAAGCAACTGCGCTCGCGGTCCAGCGTGCCGGTGATCATGGTCACCGCCCGCGACAGTGAGATCGACAAGGTGGTCGGGCTCGAACTCGGCGCCGACGACTACGTCACCAAGCCCTACTCGGCGCGCGAACTGATCGCCCGCATCAGGGCCGTGCTTCGCCGCGGCGTCGACAACGACGACGCAGGGATCACCGATGGGGTGCTCGAGGCGGGCCCGGTGCGGATGGACGTCGAGCGGCACATCGTGTCGGTCAACAGCGAGCCGATTACGTTGCCGCTCAAGGAGTTCGACCTCCTCGAGTACCTGATGCGCAACAGTGGCAGGGTGCTGACCCGCGGCCAGCTCATCGACCGGGTGTGGGGCGCCGACTACGTCGGCGACACCAAGACGCTCGACGTGCACGTCAAGCGTCTGCGCAGCAAGATCGAGGCCGACCCGGCCAACCCGGTACACCTGGTCACCGTGCGCGGGCTCGGCTACAAGCTGGAGGGCTGAGCTCCTACTTCGCCGCGCGCGTGGCGGGGTGCACCGCGATCAAGCCAAGGGCGCTGCGGCGCTTGCACATCGCGGCGAGCTCGGTGTACGCCTTGTCGCCGAGCAGCTCGGTGAGCTCGGGGGCATAGGACTGCCACACCTGGCGGGACCCGGTGTGCGCCGCGGGATCACCCGTGCAGTACCAGTGCAGATCGGATCCACCCTCGCCCCAGCCGCGCCGGTCGTACTCGGTGATGGTGGTCTTGAGGATGTCCGTGCCATCGGGGCGCGTCACCCATTCCTGGCTGCGCCGGATAGGCAGCTGCCAGCACACGTCCGGTTTCATGGTCAGCGGCTCGACGCCTAGCTTGAGCGCCTTGCTGTGCAGCGCACAGCCGATACCGCCCGCGAATCCGGGGCGGTTCAGGAAGATGCAGGCGCCCTTGTACTTCCGCGTCCGATAGTTGGGCTTGCCGTCGTACTCGTCCATCTCGAGATAGCCCTTGCGGCCAAGGCCCTTCTCGCGGAACTGCCAGTCCTCGGCCGTCAACTGCTTGGCGCAGTCGTCGAGCTTGGCGATGTCGTCGTCGTCCGAAAGGAACGCGCCGTGCGAACAGCAGCCGTCGTCGGGCCTGCCCGCGACGGTGCCCTGGCACGCCGGGGTGCCGAACACGCACGTCCAACGCGACAACAACCACGTCATGTCGGCGGCGATCAAATGCTCTGGGTTACTGGGGTCGTAGAACTCAACCCATTCGCGGGCGAAGTCGAGTTCGACTTCTCCTCGGTGCGATCCGCTCACGGAAGACAACGGTAGACCGGATAACGTGGGTCTCGTGCGATTGGGCGTGCTAGACGTGGGTAGCAACACAGTTCATCTGCTCGTGGTGGACGCGCGTCGTGGTGGGCACCCGACGCCGATGAGTTCCACCAAGGCCTCGCTGCGGCTCGCGGAGGCGATCGATTCCTCGGGCAAGTTGACGCGCAAGGGCGCGGACAAGCTGGTCGAAACGATCGACGAGTTCGCAAAGATCGCAGGCAGTTCGGGCTGCGCGGAGCTGATGGCGTTCGCGACGTCGGCCGTGCGGGATGCCAAGAACTCCGAAGACGTGCTCGCCAGGGTGCGCGCGGAGACCGGTGTCGATCTCAAGGTGCTCACCGGGGTCGACGAGTCCCGACTGACCTTCCTCGCGGTGCGCCGGTGGTACGGCTGGAGTCCCGGCCGGATCATCAACATCGACATCGGCGGCGGTTCGCTGGAACTGTCGAGCGGGGTCGACGAGGAGCCCGAGGTGGCGTTGTCGCTGCCGCTGGGGGCGGGCAGGCTCACCCGCGAGTGGTTGTCCGAGGACCCGCCTGGGCGTCGTCGCGTTGCGATGCTGCGCGACTGGTTGGCAACCGAGATGGCCGACGCGGGGGCCAAGGTGCTCGACGCGGGCGCACCGGATCTGGCCGTGGCTACCTCGAAGACGTTCCGGTCGTTGGCCCGCCTGACTGGCGCGGCGCCGTCTGGCGCGGGACCGCGCGTGAAGAGAACATTGACGGCCGCGGGATTAAGGCAGCTCATAGCTTTCATCTCTAGGATGACCGCGACCGACCGAGCTGAACTGGAAGGGGTGAGCGCCGAACGCGCGCCACAGATCGTCGCGGGCGCGTTGGTGGCCGAGGCGAGCATGCGGGCACTTGCTATCGATACGGTAGACATTTGCCCCTGGGCGTTGCGGGAGGGCCTGATATTGCGGAAACTCGACAGTGAGGCCGATGGAACCGCCTTGATTGCGACATCCGCAGGCTTAGCCAGGGCCAGGGACACACGATGACAGAACCACACGACGACCACAGCAGCACGCGACCGATCTCGGTTGCCGAGCTGCTGGCCAAGAACGGGACCATCGGGTCGCCGCCGGTTGGCGGGCGACGCCGCCGTCGGCGCGGCAACAGCGACTCGGTGACCGTCGCCGAACTGACCGGCGAGATCCCCGTCGTGACGGATCACCCGGACGTCGAGGACCTCGAAGAATCCCTTGATGCCGAGGTCGCCGAGGCGCAGCCAGCCGAGGCCGACGTTCCGGCTCCAACAAACGGAGTCGTCGAGCACGCGCCCGAACCCCTGCCCGCCGAGGCCGACTACGTCGCGCACCTCGAGCAGCGCGACGCCGACCCCGAACCGCTGGACTTCGCCCCGCCACCCCGGCGTCCGAAGGCCGGCCCGCGCCCCACGTTCTCCGCACCGGCCGGTGGCGCCGAGCAGATGAGCCCCGACCCGCTCGTCGAGGACGACGAGGACTCCGACGATCTCGGCCTGCTCGACATCGACGACGTCCCGGAATCGACCTACGACGTCGAGACCCCTTCGCTCGACGTCGCCCCGAACGGTGTCGAGGCGCCGCCGCGGCCGTCGTACCTGCGGTCGGGTGCCGACACCCTGTTCGGCGGCCAGTCGGTCGCCGACGACCTGGCCCGTCGCGGCCGGCAGCCGGGGCCGGAGGACATCGACCTCGGCGACGAGGACGACGAGTTCGTCGACGTCACCGCGACGAAAGCCACCGAGGCGCGCGGCTCGTCGTTCCTGCGCGGTCTCTGGGTGGTCGGCCAGTGCATCCTCGCGGTTGCCTTCGGCGCAGGCCTCTTCATCGCCTTCGACCAACTGTGGAAGTGGAACAGCATCGTCGCCCTGGTGCTGGCGGTGCTGGTCATCCTGGGCCTGGTGGTCGGGGTGCGGGTGGTGCGCAAGACCGAGGACATCGGCAGCACGCTGATTGCGGTAGCAGTAGGCGCGATGGTCACACTCGGGCCCCTGGCGCTGCTGCAAGCTCACTGACGCACCACAATCGACAACCGTGCGCCCTGCCATCAAGGTTGGACTCTCCACGGCCTCGGTCTATCCGCTGAGGACCGAGGCGGCCTTCGAGTACGCCGCACGGCTTGGCTACGACGGCGTCGAGCTGATGGTGTGGGCGGAATCGGTCAGCCAGGACATAGATGCCGTTGCTGCGATCTCCGAGCGCTACGCCATGCCCGTGCTGAGCGTGCACGCGCCGTGCCTGCTGATCTCCCAACGGGTCTGGGGCGCCAATCCGATCTCGAAGCTCGAGCGCAGCGTGCGCGCCGCCGAGCAACTCGGCGCGCAGACGGTGGTGGTGCATCCGCCGTTCCGGTGGCAGCGTCGCTACGCCGAGGGATTCGGCGACCAGGTCGCCGAGCTCGAGTCCGGTAGCGAGGTCATGGTCGCGGTGGAGAACATGTTCCCGTTCCGCGCCGACCGCTTCTTCGGGACCGGCACGCCGTCCATCGAACGGATGCGCAAGCGCGGTGGCACCCCGGGTGTGGCGATCTCGGCGTTCGCGCCGTCGTACGACCCCCTGGACGGCGAGCACGCGCACTACACGCTCGATCTGTCGCATTCGGCGACGGCGGGTACCGACGCCATCGACATGGCCAAGCGGATGGGTGAGGGGCTGGTGCATTTGCACCTCTGCGACGGCAGCGGCGCGGCGACCGACGAGCACCTGGTGCCCGGCCGTGGCACTCAGCCCGCGGTGGAGATCTGTCAGATGCTGGCGGCCAGCGACTTCGCCGGGCACGTGATTCTCGAGGTGACCACGTCGCGTGCGCGCAATGCCGCCGAGCGCGAGGAACTCCTGGTGGAGTCACTCGAGTTCGCTCGTGCCAACCTGTTGCGGTGACGAGCGCCATCGACGATTCCACCCTGTTCACCGATGCCATGAGGCTCACCCCGGTGTCGTCCGACGACGCGGTGAGCGTCTTTGAGGGCGTGCTCAACCAGCATTGGACGATCGGGCCGAAAGTGCACGGCGGCGCGATGCTGGCGTTGTGCGCGAATGCCGCCAGTCAGGCGTTCGGCGTCGGGGACGTGCAGCCGATCGCGGTGACGGGGAACTTCCTGTGGGCACCCGACCCGGGGGCGATGCGGCTGGTGGCCACCGTGCGCAAGCGGGGCCGTCGCGTAAGCCTCGTCGACGTCGAGCTGCAGCAGGGGGAGCGCACCGCGGTGCGGGCATCGGTGACGCTCGGCGACCCCGAGCACCACGTCCCTCCGCTGTTGTCGTTCAACCCCGTGGTGCCGCTCATGACGCCGGAGCCGCCGCCGGGTCTGGCGCCGATCGGGCCGGGGCATCCGATGGCCGACATCGTGCACCTGGCCCACGGCTGCGACATCCGGCCCGCGCTGCACACGCTCGGGCCGCGCTCCGACGGTGGCCCGCCGGTCTTCGAGTACTGGGTGCGGCCCAAGCGCGTGGCACCGGACGTGCTCTTCGCGCTGCTGTGTGGCGACGTGTCGGCTCCGGTGACGTTCGCCGTCGGTCGCTCCGGTTGGGCGCCCACGGTGCAGCTGACGGCCTATCTAAGGGCCATGCCCGCCGACGGGTGGCTGCGCGTCATGTGTACCGCCGTGCAGATCGGTCAGGACTGGTTCGACGAGGACCACATCGTCGTCGACTGCGAGGGCCGAATCATCGTGCAGTCGCGTCAACTCGCCATGGTGCCGCCGCCCGCGCAGTAGCCCGCGGGGACATGCAATGCTTTGGCCCATGGCCAGAATCGCGATAATCGGGGGCGGACACATCGGGGAGGCGCTGCTGTCCGGGCTGCTGCGCGCCGGTAGGCAGACCAAGGATTTGGTGATCGCCGAGAAGGACCCCGCCCGCGCCAAGGAACTGGCCGAGAAGTACTCGGTCCAGGTTTCGTCGGTCCGCGACGCGGCGGAGAACGCCGGCTACGTCATCGTCGCCGTCAAGCCGGGAGACGTCGAGTCCATCATCGGCCAGCTCGCCGAGGCGGTGTCGCGAGCCGACAACGACAGCGTCGAGCAGGTCTTCGTCACGGTCGCCGCCGGAGTGACGACGGCGTACTACCAGTCCAAGTTGCCCGCAGGGGCGCCCGTGATCCGGGTGATGCCCAATGCGCCGATGGTGGTCGGCGGAGGCGTCAGCGCCGTGGCACCTGGCGCGTTCTCGACCGCTCAGCAACTGAAGGAAGTGGTGGGGATCTTCGACGCCGTCGGTGGCGTGCTGACCGTGCCAGAGGCCCAACTCGACACCGTCACGGCGCTGTCGGGCTCAGGCCCCGCCTACTTCTTCTTGATGGTCGAGGCGCTCATCGATGCCGGCGTTGCCGAGGGGCTGCCGCGTTCGGTGGCCACCGAGTTGGTGTCTCAGACGATGGCTGGTTCGGCGGCAATGCTGCTGGAGAGCCTCGACCGGAAGCAGTCGGAGGGCGCGGCGGCGTTGGGCGCCGGGATCGACACCAGCGCCGCGCAACTTCGCGCGACCGTGACGTCACCGGGTGGCACTACCGCCGCTGGTCTGCGCGAACTCGAGCGTGGGGGTCTGCGGGCCGCGGTTGCCAATGCTGTGAGTGCCGCGAAAACACGCTCTGAGCAGCTCGGAATTACATCAGAGTAGTTCAGGAATTTATAACTGATTAGCCCACACCCGTCGCAATAACCCCATTGGCCACGCTATTCTCCTCAGGGTATGCACGCGTTGGTGCCAGCGGTGGGGAAGCCGCTGGAACTGGCCGGGCCTGATTGATTGGGTTGCGATGACGTCTATGAACGGGCCATCGGCACGGGATTCTGCTGGCGGGAAAGCGGCACGTGATGCTGCGGCCAGCGAAGGTCAACCGCCACGAGCTCAATTTCTCACCGTCGCCGAAGTGGCGAGCCTGATGAGGGTCAGCAAGATGACGGTGTATCGATTGGTTCACAACGGCGAGTTGCCTGCCGTTCGGGTGGGCCGGTCGTTCCGCGTGCATGCCAAGGCCGTGCACGACCTGCTGGAGACCTCGTACTTCGACGCTGGCTAGCCCCGCGCGATCCGAGGCGTTTTCGTTCCACCGACGCAGGCCGGTAAGGTAACCAGGTCGAGGCCATCGTGGTCCGGAAGTGGCTAGGTAGTGGAGTAAATGGGTTCAGTCATCAAGAAGCGACGTAAGCGCATGTCGAAGAAGAAGCACCGCAAGCTGCTTCGTCGCACTCGGGTGCAGCGTAGAAAACTCGGCAAGTAGCCTTCGCCTCCAGCCGATAGGCTGACCGGATGGATGCTGATGGTCGGTCTGAAAGCGGGCCGTCGAACAGTGGGAATTCTGGGGCGAGCTCTGACTTCCAGGACACCGTGCACTACCCAAAGGTGGTGCTGGTTACCGGCGCATGCCGGTTCCTCGGCGGATACCTGACGGCCAGGCTGGCCCAGAACCCGCTGATCAACCACGTCATCGCCGTGGACGCCATCGCGCCGAGCAAGGACCTGCTGCGCCGGATGGGGCGGGCCGAGTTCGTCAGGGCCGACATCCGAAACCCGTTCATCGCCAAGGTGATCCGCAATGGCGACGTCGACACCGTGGTGCACGCCGCCGCGGCGTCGTATGCGCCGCGGGCCGGCGGCCGGGCGGCGCTCAAGGAACAGAACGTGATGGGCGCGATGCAGCTCTTCGCGGCCTGCCAGAAGGCGCCATCCGTGCGACGCGTGGTGCTCAAGTCCACCTCCGAGGTGTACGGCTCGAGCCCGCGCGATCCGGTGCTGTTCACCGAGGCGGGCACTGCACGCAGGCCACCCGCGGAGGGTTTCGCTCGCGACAGCATCGACATCGAGAGCTACGCGCGCGGTCTGGCCAGGCGAAGGCCGGACATCGCGGTGTCGATTCTGCGACTGGCCAACATGATCGGCCCCGCCATGGACACTGCACTGTCGCGGTATCTGGCGGGCCCGGTGGTGCCGTCGGTGCTCGGACACGACGCCCGGCTGCAGCTGTTGCACGAGCAGGATGCGCTCGGTGTGCTCGAGCGCGCGACCATGGCAGGCCGCGCGGGCACCTTCAACGTCGGCGCGTCGGGAATCATCATGATGTCTCAGGCCATCCGCCGATCGGGCCGCGTTCCGCTGCCCGTGCCCAGATCCGCATTGGCCGCCGTGGATTCGCTGAGACGCGCAACTCGCTACACTGAACTCGACCGTGAGCAGTTGAACTACCTGAGTTACGGCCGGGTGATGGATACGGCGCGGATGCGCAAGGATCTTGGTTATAGCCCGAAGTGGACGACCGCGGAGGCTTTTGACGATTACGTCCGCGGTCGTGGATTGACGCCGATCATCGACCCGCGATGGGTACTCTCTGTGGAGCATCGCGCGGTGGCGGCAGCGCAGCGTTGGGGACGTTAGACAAAACTCATTGGGGCGGGGAGGGGTAACGACGTGGCGGGTGACTCAAAAGCGAAAGTGATTCCGCTGCACTCGAATTCGAGCCGGGCATCGGCTCAGCGACGGGCAGCGGCACGAGCTGATGGCGCGCGCCGACATCCCTCGCTCCTCGAGGACCCTGGCACGCGTGCCTCGGCCGAACAGATGGCCGCGGTGGTTCGGGAGATCGACCAGCGTCGCGGTTCGGTATCGGGTTCGCCGACTGAGGACACCCCCAACGAGTTGGCGCAGCGCGTCGCGGCGATCGCCGAGTTCGTCCGCAAGCGGATGTCCGGCGACTACACCGTCGACGAGTTCGGCTTCGATCCCCACCTCAATGCGGCAATCTTCTTGCCTTTGCTGAGAGTGTTCTTCAAGTCGTGGTTCCGGGTTGAGGTCACCGGTATCGAGAACCTGCCGGACACCGGCGCGGCGCTCATCGTGGCCAACCACGCGGGCGTCTTGCCCTTCGACGGATTGATGACGTCGGTGGCGGTGCACGACGAGCATCCCGCGCACCGCGACCTTCGCCTGCTTGCCGCCGACATGGTGTTCGACATGCCGGTGTTCGGCCAGGCCGCCCGCAAGGCCGGGCACACCATGGCCTGCACCGCCGATGCGCACCGGCTGCTCGCCGCAGGCGAGCTGACCGCCGTGTTCCCCGAGGGCTACAAGGGCCTCGGCAAGCCGTTCCGGGACCGCTACAAGCTGCAGCGGTTCGGCCGCGGCGGGTTCGTGGCGGCGGCGCTGCGCGCGAAGGCGCCCATCGTGCCGTGCTCGATCGTCGGCTCGGAGGAGATCTATCCGATGATCGCCGACGTCAAGCTGCTGGCCAGGCTCTTCGGCCTGCCGTACTTCCCGGTGACGCCGCTGTTTCCCTTGGCGGGCCCGGCGGGGGTGATCCCGCTACCGTCCAAGTGGCACATCCAGTTCGGCGAACCGATTCACACCGAGGACTACGACGAGTCGGCGGCCGACGATCCGATGATCACGTTCGAGTTGACCGACCAGGTCCGCGAGACCATCCAGCAAACGCTGTATCAGCTGCTCGCCAACCGCGGGAACGCCTTCCTCGGCTGAGCGTTAGTCGGCGGCCGCAGAGGTTTGCTTGGCAATCATTCTGGCGACGGCGGCGTCGCGCGCAGCGGCGATCTGCGCGCTCACTTCGTCGGCCTCGGTGTCGGTTGCGGCCTCGCCCATCACGGTGACGATGCTGGTGAGCACGGGCTTGCCCTCGGCGTCGGTCACCTCGCCGCGGACCTCGGTGAGGATCGCGCCGTGCGACTCGGTCACCGAGTCCAGATAGGAATCGAAGTACAGCTTGTCGCCGGCCAGGATCGGGCGGTGGAACACGATCTTCTGGTCGCGGTGCAGCACCCGCTCCATGTTGATCGGCACGTCGAAGTGGTTGAAGAGCTCCAATTGCACCTTGCGACCCGCTACCGCGAGGAAGGTCAACGAGGCGATCAACGAGTCGTAGCCGCATTCTGCGGCGGCTTCCTCGCTGTAGTGGGCGGGATGGTCGTCCTTCACCGCACGCGCGAACTCGCGAATCTTCTCGCGGTCGACCTCGAAGTAGTCCGGGTACCGGAAATGGGTACCGATGATGTCTTCGGCGATGCTCATAGTCGGATGTGCTCCCCACTCGTGCTCCCTGGTGTGGAAGCGGCGCTGAGCCTATCAGCGAATACCCCGTCGCTTCGCTCGCCTCAGCGTTGCCTTCCCCGTCGCTCCGCTCGCCCCAGCGTTGCCTTCCCCGTCGCTCCGCTCGCCCCAGGAAAGCTCAGCGGCCACCCTGACGACGGGAGACCACTGCGGCAAGCGCACCGCCGAGCGCACCGAGAGCGAGCGCCGACGGCACGCCGACCCTCGCGGCCTTGCGGGCGGTGCGGAAGTCACGAATCTCCCAGCCGCGCTCGCGGGCCAGGTCGCGAAGGGCGGCGTCGGGGTTGATCGCGACGGCCGTGCCGACCAGCGACAGCATCGGCACGTCGTTGAAGCTGTCCGAGTACGCGGTGCAGCGCCGCAGGTTGAGGCCTTCGCGGATGGCCAGCGACCGCACCGCGTGGGCCTTGCCTGCACCGTGCAG
>Ga0105237_10000862_pt1 | contig 41239 bp, 35 predicted proteins | sample KBSC24metaG_FD_81520 | JGI IMG/M metagenome (GOLD analysis project Ga0105237, IMG submission 81520) | Corn rhizosphere microbial communities from Kellogg Biological Station, Michigan, USA - KBS C2-4 metaG | ecosystem: Host-associated > Plants > Roots > Rhizosphere > Soil | place: Michigan, USA...
ACACCACCTGGTGATCGCCCGCCACCGATCCGCCACGCAGCGAGGCATAATAGATGCCGCCCTGTTCGCGCGCGCCGACGCCCTCCGCCATGCGATCGAGCCGGTTCAGCCCCGTCCCGTCCGCCGCGCCGCGCCCGATATTGGCGGCCGCGCCGAGCAGCAGGGCGGTGCCGGACGGCGCATCGACCTTGTGGCGATGGTGCATCTCGACGATCTCGATATCCCAGTCCGGCCCCAGCCGCCGCGCCGCTTCCTCGACCAGCCCGCACAGCATCGTGACGCCGAGCGAGGTGTTGTAGGTCTGGACGAGCGGGATCGACCTGGCGGCCTCGTCGATCAGCGCATGATGGTCGGGCGAGAGGCCGGTGGTGCCGATCACCAGCGGCGTGCCCGCCGCGACCGCCGCCGCGAGATGGCCCGACAAAGCATCGGGCACGGTGAAGTCGATCAGCACGTCCGCCCGCGCCGCCAGCGCGGCGAGGCTGGGATCGCCCTTGTCGATGCCGCCGGCCACCGCGATGCCGGCCGCCTTCGCCGCCGCGTCGATCGCCTGGCCCATGCGGCCGTCGAAGCCGAGGATGCCGATCGACGTCATCGCGCGCCCTCCAACTTCACGATCTTCGCGCAAAAGCGGGACATGTGCGGGGCTGAGGAGGCGAGCATCGTCATGCCCGCCTCATGGCATTCGCGATCCTACTTGGGAAGCGGCTCAGCGCAGGCGGTAGGCGCGGGAGAGCTTCCAGCCTTCCCACACCGCGATGGCGAGGAAGAGGATGTCCATGGCGTCGGCCGCGCGGAAGGCCAGCGCGATCGTCTCGCCGCCGCCCAGCGCCGCCAGCACGTCGAGGAACGGCCGGCCGGCATCCTTGGCCACGAAGGCGACGTCGCACAGCACGGTGCCGAGCGCCCAGCCGAGCGCCGCGCACAGCGCCCCGAGCACGCCGAACTGCGGATCGACGCCGCGGCCGACCGTGCGGACCGCCCAGCCGACCAGCGCCCCGATGGCGACCGCGATCAGCCCCAGCGCGATGCCGGTGAGGTAGGTGAACAAGGCCCACACCACCGCGCCGACCACGGCGGCGGCCAGCCCCGCCGGAATGGCGGCGGCGAAATTCTGGCGCGATCGCAGCGCCGCGATCGTCTCCTCGCGGCTCATCTCGACGCTTGCCCCGTCGGCGGTCGTATCGGTCATCCCCGTCTCCCCTGTCGCATGCCCGGCGCTCAGTGGCCGAGCCCCCCTTTGATCATCGTGTGCGTGCCGTCGGTCATCAGCGCCAGGAAGGCGGCGAGGCCGAGGTAGAAGAGGCCATATTCCAGCCTCAGCTGCATCGGCACGGCGTAATAGGCCCGGTTCTCCGGCGCCTGCGGATCATAATGCCAGGCCCGCTTGAGCGCCGGCAGCGCCATGATCGCGATCAGGATCAGCAGCGGGCTCGGCCGGTAGAGCAGCAGCGCCAGCATCAGCGGCACGCCGAGGAACCAGATGCGCGGCGACAGGATCGCCGTCATCCGCCCGCCGTCGAGCGGCGGGACCGGGATGAGATTGAAGAAATTGAGGAAAAACCCCCCATAGGCGATCGCCAGCAGCAGCGAGCTCTGCGCCTCGCGCCCCCAATAATAGAAAGCGAGCGCGCCCAGCGTGCCGACCAGCGGCCCGGCCGAGGCGACATAGGCCTCGGTCTCGACGTCCATCGGCTGGTCCTTGAGCTCGATCCAGGCGCCGACGAAGGGAATGAAGGTGGGCAGGCTCACCGGCAGGCCGCGCTGCTTCGCGGCGATGAAATGCCCCATTTCGTGCACGAAGAGCAGGCCGATGAAGCCCGCCGCGTAGCGCCAGCCGAAGATCAGCGCATAAGCGGCGAGCGAGACCAGCATGGTGAGGATGGTGCCCCCCGCCTTGCCGAGCTTGAGCGTGCCGAGGATCAGGGCGAGCGCGCTGCCCATCAGGACTCGCCTTCTCCCGATCCCTTGCGGCGGAAGAAGCGCCGGATCGCGGCGCCGATGCCGGCGATGGCGACCATGCCGAGCTTCCACGCCTTGAGCAGGAAGGCGCCGGCGACCGCGAGCAGCCCGAGCTTCTTCACCGCCACCACGCCGACCAGCGCGGCGAGACCATAGGCCGCCACCTTGTCGGTGGAATTGTTGAAATCCTCGTAGCGCTTGCCCGGATCGTAGGCGAGCGAGCCGAGCAATCGCTGCGCGACCACCTTGTCGGCACCGATATCCTTGTCGTCGGTGATCAGGTCGAGGCTGAAATAGCCGTCCCGCCCCAGCGCATAGGTGTTGTAGTTGATCGTCTGGGGCGCGCCCGCCGGCGCGCCGCGATCGCGCGAGGCGAGCGACCAGATCAGCCGGTGGGTCTTGCTGTCATAGGCCGGCGGCTGCACCCAGCCGGTGATGTCCATGGCCGGGATGCCGCGCGCGATGCGATCGGCATTGTCGGCCTCGGTGCCGTGCCTGAGAGTGTCGAGCATGGCGTCGGGCTGCCAGTCCTTCGCGTCGCCGTCGCGGACATAGCCTTCCTTGATCCACTTCACGTCGATCAGCCACAGGGCCTTGTCGCGGCGACTGACGACCAGCCCGAAGCGCGATGCGCTGGTGGCATTGCCATAAGCGTGCATGATGCCGTTCGCTTCGGCCGCCGGGATGAAGACCTCGTCCGCCGTGAGCCTCAGCGTGCCCTCGTCGAGCAGCTTGATCTCGGCCGGGCCCGGCACCGCGGTGCGCTTCGCCGCGGCCCATGCGGCCTGCATGTCGGCCTGCAGCCGTGGCGGCGGCGTCGCCTGAGCATGGAGCGGCAAGGCAGAACTCGACGCGACGAGCGCCAGAGCGAACGACACATTCAAACGACGCATCACCAAATCCCCGGCCCCGTTCCCCAACGGACCCGGGGCGGAGGTTAGAAGCGTCGGAGCACCCGCGCAACTCCCGTCAGGTCACATCCGGTAGCTGATGGTCAGGCCGACGGTGCGCGGGCGCCAGGTGCGGTTGGTGATCGCGTCGTCGGCGGCCGACTGGTGGGCGGCATCGAGCAGCGGCGCATTGTCGAGCAGGTTGTCGACGAACACCGAGGCGTTGAGATCGCCGATGATCATGCCCGCGCGCAAGCCGACGAAATGCTGGGCCTGCGCCGTCACCAGCGCCGGATCGTAGCTGGCGATCGCGTTCGGATCCATTTCCTTCACGCGCTTGCTGGGGCTCTCATACTGATAGTCGACCCGCGCGAAGGCATCGTTCCCGAAGGCCGGGAAATCATATTGCACGCCGATGCTGGCCGTCCAGGGCGAGCCGCCGAGGCTGTCCCCCTTCACCGCGATGATCGAGGTCGGGCTCGCATATTGGGCGGTCCTGGTATAGCGCGCGTCGGTATAGCCCAAGGCCATGTCGACGGTGACGCCGTGCACGGGGCTGGCCGTCATCTGGAAATCGAAGCCGCGCGCCCGCGCCCGGCCGAGATTGTCGATATATTTGATCTCGCAGCTCGGCAGGGTGACGAACTGCTGGATGCCCTTCCAGTTGATCGTGAAGGCGCTGGCCTCGATCGAGAGCTTGCGGTCGAACAATTTGTCCTTGGTGCCGACCTCGAAGCTGTCGACCGTGTCGGACTTGTAGGCGCTGGGCGCGCCGGTGATGCCCAAAGTGTCGAAATCGGCCGAGCAGGCATCGAACGGCACCGGCGCATTGGCGCCGCCCGGGCGGAAGCCGCGCGCATAGGTGGCGTAGAGCAGATTGTCCGGCGTCGCCTGCCAGCTGATATTGGCCTTGGGGGTGAAGGGCTTGGAGCTGGTGCCGCCGCTCGCCTCGGTGCGGCCGCCATTTTGCGGGCCGTCGGCGAAGTTGGTGAAGCGGTATTTCACGCTCTGCCAGCGGCCGCCGCCGGTGACGGAGAGGGTCGGCGTGATGTGCCAGGTGATGTCCGCGAAGACGGCCAGTTGCCGCTCGTGGCTGATCGACTGGTTGATGTAGCTGTCCTTGCCATTGTAGAGCGGGATCGGATCGGCTTCGCCGGGGCCGACGCCCGCGAAATAGTCGCCGAAATATTGCTCCAGCGATTCCCCGAAAATCTGGTTGAACAGCTGGTTGCCCTTGGGATCGACCAGTTCCTCGCGGCTGAGCTGGCGCTGCTTCTGGTAGAAGGCGCCCACCACCCAGGTGATCGGGGCCTTGGGATTGGCCGACTGGATCCGCACTTCCTGGGTGAAGATGCGCTGCGTGTTGGTGACGACGCTGGGGCTGAGATAATAAGCGACGCTCGGGTCCGGCCCCTGCGGATGCACCAGCGGCGAAGGATAGGCGCAATTGTCGGTGCCGTCGTCGTCGGGCACGCAATTCGGCGTGAGCGGCAGCGTCTCGTAATAGCTCAGGTCGTAGATCGTGCCGTCATAGCCGGAAATGTCGCGGCGGCGGAAATAGCTGGTGTTGCTGACCACTTCGAACGCATCGTTCTTATAGTCCATCTTGAGCACCGGCATCGTGAAGCGATCCGGATCGCGGCGATATTCGGGGCTCGAATCCTTGAACACGCCGTGGCTCGCGTTGGACAAGGCGGCGTTGTAATATTCGTCATCGGCGCTCAGGCGCTTCTGGTAATGGATGGAGGGCGTGATCTGGAAGCCGTCCACCGGCTGCCAGGTGATCGCGCCGCGGATCACGGTGACGTCCGACGTGTTGGTGTTCTTGTTCAGCACGTTGCCGAAATAGTCGGTCTTGTCGATCCAGCCGGAATCGCGGCGGTGATAGGCCGACACGCGGAAGCCGAGCCTGTCCTCCACGATCGGGCCGCCGATCGCGGAGCCGATCTCGTAGCTGACGCCGCCATGCGCGGTGGAGGACACTTCGGCGCGGCTGTAGCTGGTATATTTGTCGAGGCCCGGCTGCGGCGTGATGTAGCGCACCGTGCCGCCCTCCGATCCGGCGCCGAACAGGGTGCCCTGCGGCCCGCGCAGCACCTCGACGCGATCGAGATCGAAGATGGCGGGCAGCGTATCGTCGGAATCGAAGCCGAGGTTGCGGATCTGGATCGGCGTGTCGTCGATATAGATGCCGGTGGTGCCGGCGCCCGCATCGGACGAGATGCCGCGCACCGCGATCTGGTTGGAGGCTTCGTCGAACTGGATGCCCGGGGTGAAGCGGGTGACGTCGGCCAGCGTCTTGGCGCCCTTGAGGTCGAGCGCCTTCTGGTTGAAGGCGCTGACGCTGACCGGGACCTTGGAGAGCAAGGCGTCCTGCCGGGTGGCGGTGACGACGATCTCCCCGAACGGATTGGTGGAGGATGGCTGCGGCCCGCTATTGGCGGACGGCGCGGGCGGCCCGGCCTTCTGCGCCAGCAGCGGCGCCGGCAAGGCGGCCAGCAGGAGGCCCGATGTCAGCAGATGGCGAACGAAATGCGTGCGCGAGGTCATGCCCCAACCCCTTTATGGTTTAACCGCTGGTATCTTCCTGCGACGTGGCGTCTTCCGCGCCTGTCCGCATGTGATCACAGTCTACGCGAAATTGTCAATAGAAGCGGTCGCGCAGCGCCAGGAAGGACATCGCCGCCACCAGGGTCGGCCAGCGCATCAGCCGCCCGCCCGGAAAGCGCGGGACCGGCAGGCGGGCGAGCCGCGCATAATCGGCATCGTCGCCGGTGAGCGCCCGCGCCACCAGCTTGCCGACATAGGGCGCCATCACCACGCCCAGCCCCGAAAAGCCGCCGACCGCGATCAGCCCGGGCTCGACCTCGCGCACATAAGGCAGGCGATTGGGCGTGATCGCCAGCGTGCCGCCCCAGGCATGGTCGATCGCCACGTCCGCCAGCTGCGGGAAGATGGCGAGGATGTGCCTGCGCACGAAGCCGGCGATGTCGGCGGGGAAGCGATAGGAATAATTTTCGCCGCCGCCGAACAGCAGGCGGTGATCGGGCGTGATCCGGAAATAATAGACCACGAAGCGCGAATCCGAGACGGCGAAGCCGTTGCGCACGATCTCCTGCGCGCGCGCCTCGCCGAGCGGCGCGGTGACCGCGACATAATTGTTGATCGGCATCACCCGCTGCTCGATCCGGGGCTCCAGCCCGCGCAGATAGCCGTTGCAGGCGAGGATCACGCGATCGGCGGTGACGGTGCCCCGCGCGGTGCGGACCGTCCAGCGATCGCCCGTGCGGACGAGCGCGGTCGCCGGCGAGCGCTCGTGCAGGATGGCGCCCGCCGAAGCCGCCGCCCTCGCGATGCCCAGCGCGAAGTTCAGCGCGTGGAGATGGCCGCCGCCCATGTCGAGCAGGCCGCCATGATAGCCGGTCGATCCGACGAGGTGGCGCGCCTCCTCCTTGTCCACGAAGCGGATCGGCTCATAGCCGTAGCGCGTGCGCAGATGATCGACATGGGCGCGGGTGTGGCGGACATAGCCGGCGCGGTGATCGACGTGGAGATAGCCCGGCGTGAGGTCGCAGGCGGCGCCCTGATCCGCGATCAGCCAGTCGAGATGGGATCGCGCGTCGAGCGCGATGCGCCAGAGCTCGCGCGCGTCGTCCGGGCCGAGATGGCTCTCCAGCCAGTCCTGCTCGCGCCGCATTCCGACATGGACCTGCCCGCCATTGCGGCCCGACGCGCCCCAGCCCAGCCGCGCCGCCTCCAGCACCACGACCTTCCGGCCGGCGCGCGCGAGGTGCAGCGCCGCCGACAGCCCGGCATAGCCGCCGCCGACGATGCAGACGTCCGCCTGGGCGTCGCCGTCCAGCGGCGGCGCGGCCGGCCCGTCGATCCGGGTGGCGGCATACCAGCTCGGCGGATAGGCGCCCGCCGCCGATACCGATTCATCGTCCGTCGATCGCATGCGCCCTCCCGTTGACCATCATGCCGATGCAACATAGCCTGCGATCGCAGATATTCATACGGGAGCCGACGCCGATGCCCCTGCCTTTCCCTTCGCCTTCGCGCCGTGGTTTCCTCGCCGGCATCGGCGCGGCGGCGGTCGGGATCACGTTGACCGGGCTGGAGGGCTGCCATCGCGGGCCGCCCGGCAAGCGCATCAACTTCTACAATTGGGACACCTATATCGGGAAGACCACGCTCAAGGACTTCAAGGCGGCGAGCGGCGTCACCGTCGACATGAGCCTGTTCTCGAACAATGACGAGCTCTTCGCCAAGCTGCGCGGCGGCAACCAGGGCTATGACGTGATCGTGCCCACCAACGATTTCGTCCAGCGCATGAGCCAGGCCGGCATGCTGGAGCCGCTGGACCACGCCAGGATCCCGAACCTCAAGAATGTCGCGCCCGATTTCCTGAACCCGCCCTTCGATCCGGGCCGCAAATGGTCGATGCCCTATACCTGGCTGGTGCTCGGCCTCGGCTATCGCAAATCCAAGATCCAGGGCGTGCCGGACGACTGGAAGTGGGTGTTCGATTCGCCGCAATATAAGGGCCGCATCGGCCTGCTGGCGGAAGCCGGCGATCTCGTCCGCCTCGCGCTCCAATATCTCGGCTATCCGATGAACACGGCCGATCCGGTGGCGCTGAAGAAGGTGGAGGACATGCTGATCCGCCAGAAGCCCAACGTCTCCGTCTTCCACGACGACAACGGGCAGGACCTGCTGCTCGCCGGCGACATCGACATCGTCATCGAATATAATGGCGACATCGCGCAGGTGATGCGCGAGGACAAGGATCTCGACTTCGTGGTGCCCAGGCAGGGCAGCCAGATCTCGTCCGACTGCCTGTGCATCCCCAAGGGCGCGCCGAACCCGGATCTCGCCCACGAATTCATCAACTACCTGCTCGACGCCAAGGCCGGCGCCGAGATTTCCCAGACGATCCGCTACCCCACCCCCAATGCCGCGGCGCGCGCGCTGATGGGGGCGGACTACAAGGACAATCCGGTGATCTTCCCGCCCCAGGCGATCCTCTCCAAATGCGATTACGCCACCTACAATGGCGAGGCGCTGTCCCGGAAATATGAGGATATCATCACGCGGGTGCGGGCGGCCTAGCGGTCGCGCCCCAATCCGTTCGCACTGAGCCTGTCGAAGTGCCGTTCTTCTTCTTCTTTCGAACCTCGAAAGAAGAAGGACGGGGCTTCGACAAGCTCAGCCCGAACGGAGGAAGGGAAGCTCAGCCGATCTCCTCCACCTGGGGCAGATAGGCGCCATAGCCCTCGGCCTCCATGGCGTCGCGGTGGACGAAGCGGAGCGAGGCGGAGTTGATGCAATAGCGCAGGCCGCCGCGATCGATCGGCCCGTCCGGGAAGACGTGGCCGAGATGGCTGTCGCCATGCGTCGAGCGCACCTCGGTGCGGATCATGCCGTGCGACACGTCGCGCAGCTCGGCGACGTTGGCGGGCTCGATCGGCTTGGTGAAGCTCGGCCAGCCGCAGCCCGATTCATATTTGTCGCTGCTCGCGAACAGGGGCTCGCCGGAGACGATGTCGACGTAGATGCCCGGCTCCTTGTTGTGGAGGAGCGCGCCCGTGCCGGGGCGCTCGGTCCCGGCCTGCTGGGTGATGTGATATTGCTCGGGGGTCAGCGCCGCGATGGCGTCGTCGGTCTTGCGATAGTCGGCCATGATGGGGTCTCCTGTTCGGAGGCCTAGATGGGGAGGCGCGGGGCGGCTGTCGAGAGACCTGTCGCTCCCTCCTTACCCCGTTCGTCCTGAGCGAAGTCGAAGGACGGGCTGCAAGCGCTGCGTGTGGGGCCCGTCCTTCGACTTCGCTCAGGACGAACGGATCGCGGGGCCACGCGCCGATCCGCCCGGTCCGCGCCTACCCCCGCGTCACCGGGGCCACGAACATATAGCCTTCGCTGCGCACGGTGCGGATCAGCTCCGCGCCGCCGTCATGCGCGGCGAGCTTGCGGCGCAGGCGGGAGACCTGCACGTCGATCGCGCGATCGTAGAGCTCGCTGTCCTGCCCGCTGGCATAATCGAGCAGCTGGTCGCGGCTCAGCACGCGGCGGGGATGCTCGACAAAGGCGCGCATCAGCCGGAACTCGCTGTCCGACAGGTTCACCGCCTGCCCCCGCGCATCGACCAGCGTGCGGCCGACCAGATCGAACGACCAGCCGGCGAACAGCGACAGCGCCTCCAGCCGCTCCGCCCCGCCCGCCGCGTCGGCCTCGCCATCGGCGGGGCGCTCCGCCTGGCCGCCCGTCCGGCGCAGCACGGTGCGGATGCGGGCGAGCAGCTCGCGCGGGTTGCAGGGCTTGGCGAGATAATCCTCGGCGCCCATCTCCAGCCCGACGATGCGATCGACGTCGGTGCCGACCGCCGAGAGCATGATCACCGGCGGCCCGTCCTGCCGCTGCAGCCCGCGCAGCGCCGACAGCCCGTCCTCGCCCGGCATCATCACGTCGAGCACGATGAGATCGTAGCGGCGCTGCTTCAGCAAGGCGCGCATTTCGGCCGGGTTGCTGGCCGTGTCGGCGTGGTAGCCGTGCTTGTCCAGGAAGGACGAGATCAGCGTGCGGATACCGACATCGTCGTCGACCACGAGAATGCGGGTGGCGAGGTCCATGTGCAGCAGGATGGCGTTCATGGCCGCCGATTGCCAGCCTCGCATTGCAGGAAAATCGCACCGTGCGACACGCACGCTACCCGCTGACACGAAGCGCAACACACACGTGCGGTCGCGATGCTAGCGGAGGGCATGACGGACGCTTCGCCGCTTATGCAGGGCATGGCATAGATCGGGACCATGAGCACCACCCGCACGCCCCGCACCTGGCAGGAGCCGCCGATCGGCTTCCAGATCCTCGTCCTGCTGTTCGGCGGGCTGGTGGTCGCCCAGGTGGTGACCCTGATCCTGACGATGATGGTGCCGCCGGCCCCGCCCGCGCAGCACGACATGCGCGACATCGTGGCGGCGCTGCGCAGCGACGGCGGCGCGGGCGGGCTCAGCCGGACGATGCAGGCGGGGCCGCCCGACGTCAGCGGTGCCGGCTGGTTCACCTCCCGCGAGGCCGGCGACGCGCTGGCGCGGCTGCTCGGCCGCTCCGGCGACGACGTGCGGCTCGCTTTCTACGCGCCGCTGCCCTTCGCCGGCATCACCGCCCCGCCCGTGCCGCCGCCGCCCCACATGACGGCCGCGCCGGCCCGGCAGGAGGGCGACGCGGCGCCCCGCACGATCGCCTGGACGGTCGATCCCCATCCGCTCCTGCCGCGTTCCACGCCCCTGCTGCGCTTCGTCGTCGACGGGCCGGGCGGCGGCCCCGGCGGCATGCCCGGAGGCGCCTTCCCGAACGGCGGCATGCCGGGCGGCGGCGGCGCCAATGGCGGCATGCCGGGGGCCGGCTTTCCCCGGCAGGGCATGCCCGGCACCGGACGGATGGGCGGCCCCGGCGGGCGCGGCACCTTCGGCGATGCGCCCGGCGGGCGCGGCGCCATCGGCCGCGACATCGGCCGGTCCGGCGCCATGCCCTCGCCCGGCGACCTGGACCGCCAGCCGATGGGCCCCTTCCGCGCGGATGGCGGCGGCTCCCCGGAGGCGGGACGCGGCGGCACCGGCATGATGCGGGACCGCGCCGCCGGCGCCCCCATCCCCACCGGGCGCGAGGCGGGGGCCCTGCCCAGCCTCGCGGCCCCGGGCATCGTCGGCCGGGATATCATGCCGCTCGCCCCGTCCACGCGGCCGGCGGAACCGGCAACGGCCATGGACGCGGCTCCGCCGCCGCAGCCCGCCCGCAGCGCGCCGCCGCCGGCCCGCCGCGAAGCCGCCGCACCGGTGGCGCCGATCGCGGCACAGGCGCACCCCGCCGCGCCGCCGGCCGATATCCCAGCCCGCATCGCTCCCGCGCCGCATCGGCTGGCGGCCGGCACCACGGCCGCCGCCCCGCTGCCGATCCAGCCGCAGGCCAGGGCGCTGTTCGGGCTGGCCCCGGCCCCCTTCGTCGAAGGCGATTTCGTCGCCGCCGTGCGGGCCGGCGACGGCCGCTGGATCGTGGTGCAGCCCGCCGCCGAGGGCTTCCCGAACGCCTGGCAGCGCCGCGTCCTGCTGTGGTTCGCCGTGGCCTTCGCGATCGTGGCGCCGATCGGTTGGCTCTATGCCCGCCACATCGTGCGGCCGCTGGCGCGCTTCACCACCGCCGCCGAGCAGCTCGGCCGCGACCCTTCCGCCGCGCTGGTCGCGCTGGAGGGGCCGGCGGAGATCGGCCGCGCCGCCCATGCCTTCAACGTCATGCAGAGCCGGCTGCGCAGCTTCGTCGATGATCGCACCGCGATGGTCGGCGCGATCAGCCACGATCTGCGCACCCCCCTCACCCGCCTGCGCTTCCGCATCGAGGAGGTGGAGGATGACGGCATCCGCGACGGCATGAACGCGGAGGTCGCCGAGATGGAGGCGATGATCACCTCGGTGCTCACCTTCATCCGCGATGCCTCGACCCCGAATGCGCGCGAGCGGCTCGACCTCGGCCTGCTGGTCGAGGATGTGGCGCAGGACGCGCAGATGATCGGCAGCGACGTCAAGGTGGAGGCGCTGGCCCCCGCCCCGGTGGAGATCGACGTGCTCGGCATGCGGCGGCTGCTCGCCAATCTCGTCGAGAATGCCGTCAAATATGGCGACCGCGCGCGCATCCGCATGCGCGTGGAGGAGGATGCCGCGATCGCCGAGATCGAGGATGACGGCCCCGGCATTCCGGACGACGAGCTGGAGCGCGCCTTCGAGCCTTTCTACCGCGCCTCCAACGCGGCGGATTCGGGCAAGACCGGCACTGGCCTCGGCCTCGCCGTCTGCCGCTCGATCGCCCGCGCGCATGGCGGCGACGTCGTGCTGGTGCGCTCGGCCGAGGGCTTCGCGGCGCAGCTCCGCCTGCCGCTCGCCTATGACGCCGCGCGCATCGCGGCTTGATGTCGTGCGCGTAACGGCTGGTCACGTGTAGCAACATTCTGCCATTCCGCGCGCACATGCCCTTCCCATGACGGCTCCCTGAACAAGGGAGACCGGCTTGACCGGAATGCTGCAGGACCGGTCGAACCGAGACACACCGTCGCGCTGGGAGCGCCTGCTGGCGCGGCCCGTGCCGTTATGGGGCCTGCTCTGCGCGATCCTGCTGGGGCTGGTCGTCACCATCCTGTTCGGCTCGCTGGTGCGCACCGCCGCGACATCCGGCCCGGCCGGCGCCGCCGCGCTGGAGATCGCGACCATCCCGCGCACGGTGAAGCACCTGCTCCACGGCCATCTGCCGGACGAGCCCTTCCGGCCTTATTATGGCGGCGCCTACGATCCGCTGCCGAACGGCTTCCGGCGCAACGCCGCCCAGCCCTTCGTCGATCCCGGCTATGTGCTGCTGACCGCGTTCGACGACCGCCTGCTCCGCCCGGTGGTGCGGCTGATCCGCCTGAGCGACGGCCGGCTCGTCCACGAATATCGGCCGGACATCGACGCGATCAACGCGCGCTCGCATTTCTCCTCGGCGCTGATCGACCTGAAGCGCGACCGGGGCGCCGGCCGCAACCTGATGATGCACCCGCTGCTGATGCCCGACGGCGGCCTCGTCATCCACGACAGCTCGCCGCTGGCCCGGGTCGACGCCTGCGGCAGGGTGGAATGGGTGGTGGACGGCATCTTCCATCATTCGGTGGAGCGCGATGCGGACGGGAACATCTGGGCGGTCTATCGCTATCCGACCTCGCCGCTGCCCGGCGTCGCGCCGACCTTCGACGACGAGGCCATCGCCAAGGTCTCGCCGGACGGCAAGCCGCTGCTGCTGCGCCGCATCGCCGACATCCTCGATGCCAACGGCCTGGGCGAGGCGTGGCGCGGCCATCCCTATGTCGACGATCCCTTCCATCTGAACGACGTCCAGCCGATCCTCTCCGACGGCCCTTACTGGCAGCGCGGCGACCTCCTGCTCTCGCTGCGCGACATGTCGCTGCTGCTGCTCTACCGGCCGTCCACGGGCCGGGTGCTGTGGAGCAAGCAGGGCCCCTGGGCGATGCAGCATGACGTCAGCGTCGTCGACGATCATCGCATCTCGGTGTTCGACAATCACTGGCGCTTCGCCGCGCCCGAGGGCGAGGTGGACGGCACCAACCGCATCCCCGTCTACGATTTCGCGACCGGCAGGGTCGCGTATCCCTACGAGGCCGGCACCCGGCGCAACGGCATCATGACGCGGGCGCAGGGCCGCGCCACGCCGCTCGCCAACGGCGACATGATGATCGAGGAGACCGAGCGCGGCCGGCTGCTGCGCATGGCGCCCGACGGCACGGTCCGCTGGCGCTACATCTCCGCCGATTCCGCCATGCGGCGCTACCAGCTGCGCTGGAGCCGCTACCTCGATCCCGTCACCGATGGCGCCGCCATCCACGCTGCGGAGCACGCCCGATGCGCCTGAAACCCCTTCTCACCGCCTTGCTCGTCCTGATCGTCCCGGCGCCCGCCTGGGCCTATATGGGGCCCGGCCTCGGCATGGGCGCGGTGATGACCTCGCTCGGCGTGATCGGCGCCATCCTGCTCGGCCTGTTCTCGATCCTCTGGTATCCGGCCAAGCGCCTGATCCGGCGGATCGGCCGGCGCAACGCCCGCCGATGACAGGGGCCGCCCTCCTTCTCCTGGCGACCATCGCCTCGATCGAGCTGATCCGCGCGCTCGGCCTGATGGCGGCGTTCGGGCGGACGGCGCGCATGGCCCGGCGGGCGCTGCGCATCGTGGCGCGCACCGGCGTGTCCGAATGGGCGAAGGAGCGCGCGCTGCGCCTCGCCTCGGCCCGCCTGCTCGGCGCCTCGCTCACGAGCGGGCTGCTGCTGGTCCTCGTCGCCGCGCCGCTGCTGGCGATCGTGGCGATCGACACCCGCATCCCGCTCGGCGTGCGCGCGAGCATGGTCGACTGGCCCGTCCGCCTCTGGCTGCTGGCGCTGACCGGCGCCTATGCGCTGCTGCGCCGCAGGGCCCGCGCCGCGCGGGGCGGCGGCGAGCGCCTCCTCCAGCGCCTCGCGCTCGGCAACCGCGCCGTGCCGGACATCACGCTGGCGATCGAGCGGCGCCTCTCCCCCGCCCGGCCGGACGAGCCCGCCGCCGGCCCGCCCGTCTTCGTCGCCGGGCTGGCGCGCGCCGGCACCTCGATCCTGACGCGGATGCTGCACGAGACGGGCGCCTTCGCCAGCCTCACCTATCGCGACCTGCCCTTTCCGCTCGCGCCCAACGCCTGGGCGCGGTTCGGCCGGGGGCGCCATGTCGCGGCGCGGGAGCGCGGCCATGGCGACGGCCTCACCCACGATCTCGACAGCCCGGAGGCGATCGAGGAGCTGTTCTGGCTCACGCTGGAGGGCGAGCGCTACCGGCTGAAGGACGGCCTGCTGCCCACCCATCCCGAAGCGGACACCATCCACGCCTTCCGCGATTATGCCCGGCTGGTGCGCCGCCGGTACGGCAAGCCGCGCTATCTCTCCAAGAACAACACCAACATCCTGCGCCTGCCGGCGCTGGTCGAAGCCTTTCCGGACGCGATGCTGCTGCACCCCTTCCGCGATCCGGTGGAGCAGGCCGCCTCGCTGCTCGCCCAGCATCTGAGGGCCTGCGCGATGGCCGCGGAGGATCCCTATCGCCGCGATTTCATGCGCTGGCTCGGCCATCACGAATTCGGCGCCGACCATCGGCCCTTCCTGCTGTGGGACAGGGTGCGGGGCGGAGACACGACCGGCATCGATTACTGGCTGCGCCGCTGGATCGCGGCCTACGGCTTCCTGCTCAACCAGCCCGAGGCGGTGCGGCGCCGGCAGGTCTTCGTCGACTATGACGCGCTGTGCGCCACGCCCGAGGCCGGCGCGCGGGCGCTGGCCGGGCGGCTGGCGCTGGACGCCCCGCTCGATGCCGCCGCGCTCCGCCCCGCCATGCGCCGCGCCGGGCGGCGGGCGTCCCGCGCGATCGTGGCGGAGGCCTACACGCTCTATGGCGACCTGCTCGAAAAGGGGCACGTCACCGGCGAACCGCGCCGCCACAGCGCGTGAGCGGGGCGAGCTGAAATCCTCCCCCGCCAGGGGAGGATCCTGTCGCGAGGCAATATGCGCCTGTGGGCATCAGGCCGTCGCGGGCTCCAGCCGGTGCGGGTCCGCCGCCCGATACGGCGAGGAGCGGCCCGCCGCCGGCCCGATCCGGTACCAGAGCGCATAGAGGGCGGGCAGGAAGATCAGGGTCAGCGCCGTGCCGCCGATCGTGCCGCCGATCAGCGTGAAGGCGAGCGATCCCCAGAAGACCGAGAAGGTCAGCGGGATGAAGGCCAGCACCGCGGCCAGCGCCGTCAGGATCACCGGGCGCGCCCGCTGCACCGTCGCCTCCACGACCGCATGATAGGGATCGAGCCCGTCGCGCTCGTTCTGGTGGATCTGGCCGATCAGGATCAGTGTGTTGCGCATGATGATCCCGGCCAGCCCGATCATGCCGAGGATGGCGTTGAAGCCGAACGGCTGGTTGAACAGCAGCAGGGTCGGCACCACCCCCACCAAGGCCAGCGGCGCCGTCAGCAGCACCATTGCCATGGCCGAGAGCGATCGCACCTGGAAGATGATCACCACCATCATCAGGATGATCATCAGCGGGAAGACCGCGGCGAGTGCGACGTTCGCCTTGCCCGCCTCCTCCAGCGCGGCGGCCGTCTCGATCTTGTAGCCGGCGGGCAGCGCGTCGACGATCGGCTTGATCTGGCCGATGATCTCGTTGGAGACGTCCGGCGGCTGGAACTCCTCGCCGATGTCGCCGCGCACGGTGATCGTCGTATAGCGATCGCGGCGGCGCAGGATCGGGTCCTCCATGCGGACCTCGGCCTTGCCGATCTGCTCCAGCGGCACGCGCTGGCCGGCGCCGCCGGTGAGCGTGAAGGCGCCGAGCTTCGCGGGATCGAGCCGGTCCGGCCCGGCGCTGCGCGCGATCACCTCGACCGAGCGGATATCCTCGCGCACCTCGGTGACGGGCACGCCGGTCAGCAGGAACTGCAATTGCTCCGAGGCGTCGTGCGAGCTCAGCCCGACCGCGCGCAGGCGATCCTGGTCGAGCACGAAATGGACGGTGGGCACGCGCTCGCCCCAATCGGTGTTGACCTGCCGCATCTTGGCGTTGCGCAGCATCACCTGCCGCACCTGCTCGGCGATGGCGCGGACCTTGTCCTCCTGCGGCCCCATCACGCGGAAGGCGACCGGGAAAGGCGAATAGGGGCCGAACACGATCTGGGTCGCGCGGATGCGCGCGCCGGGCACGATGCCCTGCGCCGCCACCTGGCGGACGCGCAGCTTGAGCGCCTCGCGCGCCTTCTCGTCGGGGGTCAGCACCACGATCTTGGCGAAGGAGGGATCGGGCAGCTCGGGCGACATGGCGAGGAAGAAACGCGGCGCGCCCTGCCCGACATAGGAGGTGACGATCTTCGATTCCGGCTGCCTGCGGAGCCAGCTCTCCATCTTCGTGGTGGCGGCGCTGGTCGCCTCGATGCTGGTGCCCTCGGGCATCTGCACCTCGACCAGCACTTCGGGGCGATCGGAGATCGGGAAGAATTGCTGCTTCACGAAGCCCATGAAGACGATCGCTGCGACGAACAGCGCCAGCACCGCGAGCGCGACCCTCTTCTTGTGGTCCACCACCCAGGACAGGCCCGCGCGCAGCCGGTTGTAGCGCGGCGTGCCGTAGATCGCTTCATGCCCGCCGGTGACGGGCTTCAGGTTGGGCAGCAGCTTGACGCCGAGATAGGGGGTGAAGGCGACGGCCACCACCCACGAGGTCAGCAGCGCGAAGCCCACCACCCAGAAGATGTTGCCGGCATATTCGCCCGCGCTCGATTTGGCGAAGCCGACCGGCATCAGCCCGATCGTCGTCACCAAAGTCCCCGCCAGCATCGGCGCGGCGGTGTGGCCCCAGGCGTAGGTGGCGGCCGAGACGCGATCGAACCCCTCCTCCATCTTCACCACGATCGTCTCGATGATGATGATCGCGTCGTCGACCAGCAGGCCGAGCGAGAGGATGAGCGCGCCGAGCGTGATCCGGTCGAAGTCGCGCCCGGTCGCCAGCATGATCACGAACACGCCGGCCAGCGTCAGCGGCACCGCCATGGCGACGACGATGCCCACCCGCCAGCCGAGGCTGATCAGGCTGACCGCGATCACCACCGCCAGAGCCACGAAGAACTTCAGCATGAACTCGTCATAGGCTTCGGTGATATTCACCGCCTGGTCGGTGACCTTGGTGAAGGAGAGGCCCAGCGGCATGCCGGCGGAGATCGCCTTCGCCTCCTTGTCGAGATCCTTGCCGAGCTGCAGGCCGTTATAGCGCTCCTTCATCACCACCCCGAGCTCCAGCGCGGGCTCGCCCTGGTTGCGGATCAGGAAGGTGGCGGGGTCCTCGTAGCCGCGTTTCACGTCTGCGATGTCGGACAGCTTGAGCGTCTTGCCCGCCGCCACGATCGGCGTGTCCCTGATCTTCTGGAGATCGTCGAAGGCGCCGTCGAGGCGGACCTGCACCTGCGGGCCGTCGGTGTCGATCGATCCGGCGGGCGTGACGAGATTCTGGTTGCCCAGCGCCGCGAACACGTCGCGCGCCGAGATGCCCAGAGTCGCGAGGCGGGCATAGGAGAATTCGACGTAGATGCGCTCGGGCCGCTCGCCGATGATGTTGACCTTCTTCACGCCCGGCACGTGCAGCAGCCGCTGGCGCAGCTCCTCCGCCTGGCGGACGAGGATGCGCTGCGGCTCGCCCTTCGCCTTCAGGGCGTAGAGCGCGAAGGTGACGTCGCCATATTCGTCGTTGATGAACGGGCCCGAGACGCCCTGCGGCAGCTTCAGCGCCTCGTCGCCCAGTTTCTTGCGGGCCTGGTAGAATTCCTCCGGCACCTCGGCGGGCGGCGTCGGGTCCTTCAGCGTGACCGTGGTGAAGGCCAAACCGGGCCGGGTGAAGGTCTCGGTCCGGTCATACCATTTGAGCTCCTGCATCCGCTTTTCAAGCGGCTCGGCGACCTGGTCCTGCATCTCCTGCGCCGTGGCGCCGGGCCAGACCGTGTAGAAGGTCATCGACTTGATGGTGAAGCTCGGATCCTCGGCGCGGCCCATCTTGAGGAAGGCGAACAGCCCGGCGACCGAGATGGCGATGATCAGGAACAGGGTGACGGAGCGCTCGCGGACGGCGAGCGCCGACAGGTTGAAGCCGCCGCCGCTCATCGCGCCGCGACCTGATCGGGCGAGATGCGGACCGCCTCGCCCTGGTGGAGCAGGTGCGCGCCGAGCGCCACGAACCGCTCGCCCGCGCGCAGGCCGCCGGTGATCGTGGCCGTCTCCTCGCCCAGCCCGGCGAGCCGCACCGGCCGCCACGCGACGGTGAGCGGCGATCCCGCGACGATCCAGACGCCGGGGCCATGGCCATTGTCGAACAGCGCGGCCAGCGGCACCTCCATCGCGTCCGCCGCCTTCGCGTCGGCCAGCCGGATCGTCACCGTCGCGCCCAGCGGTGCGGCGGCGGCGGCCCCTTCCAGCACGTAGCGCGCGTCATAGGTGCGGGTCTGCGGATCGGCGGCGTTGGAGAGCTGGCGCAGGCGCGCGGTGCCCGACACGTCGCTCCTGTAGACCGAGGCGGCGGCGGTCGATCCGATGGCCGGGCGGATCGTCTCCGGCAGGCTGATCGTCGCCTCGCGCGGCCCGGCGCGGGCGAGGCGCACGACGGTCTGGCCGGCCGCGACGACCTGCCCCGGCTCGGCCAGCGTCTCGACGACGATGCCGTCCGCATCGGCGAGCAGCACCGAATAGCCCGCCTGGTTGCGCGCGACGCCGGCCTGCGCCTCGGCCGCCTCCAGCTGCGCCCGGGCGGCATCGGCATCCGCCTTCATCTGGTCGTAGGTCGAGGCCGAGACGGCGCCGGCCGAGACGAGATCGCGATAGCGCCTCTCGTCGGCGGCGGTCTGGAGCGCCTTGGCCCGGGCGGCGGCGACCACGCCGGCCTGCGCTTCGGTGGCGAGCGCGAGATCGGTGCGGTCGATCCGCATCAGCGGCTGGCCGCGATGGACCGCCTGCCCGGTGTCGACGAGCCGCTCGACGACCTTGCCGGAGACACGGAAGCCGAGGTCGCTCTGCACCCGCGCCGAGACGGTGCCGGAGAATTCCCGGCTCCCCCGCCCGCTTTCTCCCGCCGTGGCGATGCGGACCAGGGGCGCTTCGGTGCGCGGATCGGCCGCCGCCTTGCCGCAGGCCGAGAGCATCGGCGGCAGGGCGGCGAGCAGCAGGATCGAAGCGGCGGATGAGAGACGAGGCATTGGAGGGGCGCTCCCGCACAAGGGGTCGCGCATCCATGACGATCAGTGACTATTATGTCAACTGGTCACAATTCACTATGGCGCGAGGCTCCGCAGGATCAGGCTGGCGACCTCCGCCTGCCCCTCCGGCACCGCCTCCAGATTATATTGGAGCATGGCGGGGTTCATGAACGGCTGGAACACCAGCATGATCGCGCGCACCGCTTCGTCGATCGGCGTCTTGCGCTCGAACTCGCCGGCTTCGCGCCCTTCCTGGATGATGCCGGCGAGGATCGTGCCGACCTCCTCGACATAGGCGTTGGCGGACGGCCATTTCTCGGCGCAGGAATAAGCGGCGATCTCGTAGAGTTTCTCGTCGTTGAACGCCATTTCCGTGGTCGTTATGGTCATAGTCTTGAAAAGGCGCCGGAATTTATCCGTCGCCGTTTTGCCGTCGGCGATCGACTCGTGGATGGCGGCGGTGATGCTGCCCAGGCATTTCGCGCAGATCGCCTCGCCGATCGCCTGCTTGGATTCGAAGAATTTGTAGATGTAGGCCTTGGAGAAGCCGATCGCCTTGGCGAGATCGGCGACCGTCGTCTTGCCATAGCCGTAGCGGCTGAAATGGGCGTCGGCCGCCTCGATGATCTGGTCGCGGATGCTGTGATCGGCGGGGCCGCGCAGGCCCGCGGCCGCGGTGGCTGGGAGGTCGCTCATCGCCCTGTCCTACTCCAGCGGCACCCGATTGACAACGAGTGACCATAATGACTATTGGTCACGAACGGTAGAATGCGGGGCACCATGCGATCGCTGGTCTTTCTTCTCACATCGGGCCTTCTCGCGGGTTGCGCGGTCGGGCCCGATTATCATCGGCCGGATGTCGCGGCGCCGGCGGCCTTCATGGGTGCGCCCGCCATCGCCGGGCGCGGCGCGGCCGGCCCGGCGCGGGACGACGCCCGCTGGTGGGCCAGCTTCGGCGATCCCGTGCTGACCGGTCTCGTCGAGACGGCGCTGGGCCAGAATCTCGATATCGCGCAGGCGGTGGCGCGGGTCACGCAGGCGCGCGCCGGGCTGCATGCGGCCGATGCCGCGCTGCTCCCGTCGGGCAGCGTCTCCGGATCGGCGGCGGCGCAGCGGCTCTCCGGCGACACGCTGCAGGGACGCCAGCTCGCCGCCTTCGGGACAAGCCGCAACACCGAGAATTACGAGCTCGATCTCGGCGCCAGCTGGGAGATCGACCTGTTCGGCGGGCTGCGGCGCGACCGGGAGGCGGCGCAGGCCGATTATCAGGCCGCCCGCGCCGGCGTCGCCGCCGCCCGGCTCTCGGTCGCGGCGCAGGTGGCCGACACCTATATCGCGATCCGGGGGCTGCAGGCGCGCCTCGCCGTCGCGCAGGAGCAGGCCGACACCCAGCAGCGGCTGGTCGACACCATCGCACTCCAATATCGCAAGGGCGTCGCCGCCGAATTGCAACTGCGCCAGGCCGAGGGCGTGCTGGCGCAGGTGCAAGGCACGATCCCCGCGCTGCGGGTGGCGCTCGAGAGCGCGCTCAACGCGCTCGACGTGCTGGAAGGCACGCAGCCGGGCACCTGCCGGGCACGGCTGGCCGCCCCGGCGGACATCCCCGCCGCGCCCGCCATCGCCGGCATCGGCAGCCCGGCCGACCTGCTGCGCCGCCGTCCGGACCTGATCGTCGCCGAGCGCAAGCTGGCGGCGTCGAACGCGCGGATCGGATCGGCCATCTCCGAATATTATCCCAAGCTCTCGCTGAGCGGCCTGCTCGGCAGCGCCGCCACCGGCCCCGCCAGCCTGTTCGCCGGCGGCGCCACCCAGGCCCAGGGCGCCTTCGGGCTGCGCTGGCGCCTGTTCGATTTCGGCCGCGTCGATGCCGAGATCAAGGATGCGCGCGGGCGCAATGCGGAGGCGCTGGCGGCGTACCGGCTGGCGGTGCTGCGCGCCTCCGAGGATGTCGAGGACGCTTTCTCCGCCCTGCTCAACCGGGAGGCGGAGCAGCGCACGCTGGCCGGGGGCGAGACGGCGCTGACGCGGGCGCAGGCATCGTCGATGGCGGCCTATAAAGGCGGCGTCGTCAGCCTCATCGAGGTGCTCGACGCCGACACCCGCCTGCTCCAGACCCGCGACGCGCTGGCGCAGGCCCGCACCGAATCCGCCCGCGCCGCGGTGGCCTCGTTCCGCTCGCTGGGCGGCGGATGGCATGCGGATCCGGCCTCCCCCGGCTGACGCCGCTCAATGCGGCGGCGCGGGGAAGCGCGTCACCTCGGTGAAGACGACCTGCCAGCTGCCGTGCCGCTTGACCCAGACGTCGGCGAAGCGGCTGTGGCCGGCAAAGGGCTTGCCGCCATCCGTGCCGCGCAGCTCCACGTCACCCGACAGCACGGCGCCGTCGCTCCACACCCGGTTGATCGCGTGCCGGACGACATAGGGCTGGAGCGAGAAGCCCGGCGCGGTGGAATCGCGGATGAACTCCGCCTTGGTGGAAATCTCCGCGCCGCCATTCACCAGCGTGTAATCGTCGGCGAGCAGGCGCTCGAGCGCCGCGCCGTCATTGTGGATCTGGGCATGGTCATACGCCGCCGCCGCCCTGGCCAGATCGGCCGGCAGCGGATCGCTGTGGGGTTCGGCCGCCAGCGCCGGGCCGGCGAGCAGCGCCGCCAGAATGATCATCCGCATCTGTCTCTCCTTCAGGCATCGGGAACGGGGATGGACGGCACCAGCCGCAGCACTTCGGGCTTCTGCATGAAGGCCGGCAGCACCGCGTCCGCCAGCCCGTCCCGCCAGCCGCTCGTCGCGTTCAGCCGGCGGGTGAAGCCGCGCTCGGCCGCCTCGTCCGGGAAATGCGCGATCCACAGGAAGACGGGATCCTTCTCCCGCACCGGCAGGCGCGGGAAGTTGTTCGGCGCCGTCTCCGTCACCAGCGTCGCCGTCACCCGGCCGGCCGCCGCCGCGATCGCCGGTTGCAGCCGTGCCGCGAAGGCCTCCGCGAAGGCCGCCGGATCGACATCGCGCAGCCGGTGGATCGCGATGCGGACGAGCCCCCTGCCCCCGATCGCCCTCGGCCCGATCGTGCCGGCGACAGGCTTGAGCAGGAGCACATTGTCGCTGTCGACGATCATCCCGTTCGCCTGCTCGCGATGCGCCTTCCACACCGGGCCGTAATAGAAGGCCTCCAGCGCCGCCTTGCGGGCCGGCATGTCGGCGAAGCCACGCATCCAGACGAAGCGGTCGGGATCGTCGAGATCGCGGAACACGGCGCGGACATGGCTGCCCACCGCGTCCTGCGACGCCACGAACTGCGCCTCGAACAGACGGGTGAAGGCGGCGCGCGTGCCGCCCTTCACCGTATATTGCCGCAGCTCGAAGATCGTCAGCGCGGGTGGCACGGCGGCCAAAGCCGGCAGGACGGCCGTGCCCGCCGCGCCGGCCAGGAACAGTCGCCGGTCGATCATCGCCGGAACTCCATGATCCAGTTGGTTTCCCACGAGGCGCCGCCATCGCCCGAAAAGGCCTGCCGCCAGCGCGGCATGCCCTGGGCCGGCATGTCCCAGACGTAGCGGACCCGGATCGGCCGGCCATCGAGGACGCTGTCGCCGAGGAAGGTGCCAACCCCGTTCTCGAACCGGCCCGTCACCGGCGGATCGATCTCCGCAAAGCGGCCGTCCCACCACCAGATCGACCAGAGCCCCGTTTTGGGATCGAAGCGGCGCAGGCCCTCGGCGCGATAGGGCCCGGTGGGATCGTCGAGGACATTGTCCTCATAGCCGGCCATGCCCGCCATCAGCGGCCCGGCGGTGGTGGTGCCGCCGAACTGGAGCCAGTCGTCGCTGCCCGCGAGCCGCTTGCGCAGCTTGCGGTGATGGACGGTCCAATGCCCGTCCTGGAACGAGAAATCCCGCAGCGGCACGGCGGACGCGGCTGGAAAAGCGAGTGCCGCGGTGAGCAGCGTGCCGCCCGCGATCAGGGAGCGGCGATCGAGTGCATGAGGATTTTCCATGCCGCCTTGCTAGCCCCCCAAATATGCCAATCCACGTCATCATTATCGCGCTATGAAAAGATATGCGCGCCAGCCGCCTGCTCTCGATCCTGATCCTCCTCCAGATCCATGGCCGGGTCTCGGCGCGCACCCTTGCGGACCGGTTCGAAGTGTCGCGGCGCACCATCTATCGCGACATCGACGAGCTGAGCGCGGCGGGCGTGCCGGTCTATGCCGAGCGGGGCGCGGCCGGCGGCTTCGCTTTGCTCGACGGCTGGCAGACGCGGCTGACCGGCATGACCGGGGAGGAAGCCGAGGCGATCCTGCTGTCCAGCCTGCCGAGCGCCGCCGCCGATCTCGGCTTCAGCGAGACGGCGGCGACGGCGCGGCTCAAATTGCTCGCCGCCATGCCCGCCCCATCGAGCGAGGCGGCGCGGCGCGTCGCCGATCGCTTCCATTTCGATCCCGTCCCGTGGCACCGCCGGCCCGCGCCGCGCCGGGAGGATCTGCGCCTGCTCGCGCGCGCCATCTGGGAGTGCCGGCGCCTGAGCCTCGTCTATGACAGCTGGGCGGGCCCCAAGCCGCGCATCCTCGAGCCGCTGGGCATCGTGCTCAAGGCCGGGGAATATTATTTCATGGCGATGCGGCGCGGCCGGCCGGCCATCCACAAGCTCGACTATGCGCGCGATCTGTCCCTGCTCGACGAGGGGTTCGCCCGGCCGCCCGGCTTCGATCTGGCCGCCGCCTGGCAGGAGGCGCTCGCCCGGTTCGAGGCGGGCCTGCGCCGCGACGTGGCGCGGCTGCGCGTCGCGCCCGATGCGATGTCCCGCCTGGGATCGCTCAACGCCGACATGGCCGAACCGATCTTCGCCGCCGCGCCGGGCGCCGACGGCTGGCGCGAAATGGACGTGCCGATCGAAAGCGTCGGGTTCGCCGCCGGCCAGCTGCTCGGCCTCGGCACGCTGGTCGAAGTGCTGTCGCCCGATGCGCTGCGCGCGGAGCTGAAGCGCCGCGCCGCGGCGATCGCGGCGCTCTACTGATCCGGCCTCATACGGACAGGCGCGCATCGCCTTCCAGCACCCGCTGCTCCAGCATCGGCCTGCCGCCGGACCAGAGCGTTGCCCGGTGCAGCACGCGATAGCGGATCGGCCCGCCATCCGGCGTCGTCGCACGCGCGACCGGCCGGGGGATGCAGACGAACTCCGTCTCGATCGCATCCGCGCTGGCCGTAACGACGGCATAGCCGTGCCCGCCCATGTCGACGAACGCCAGATGCGGCGCGACATCCTTGTTGGTGAGCGCCCGCGCCCGATCGATGTCGCCCGTCCGGGCATAGTCCAGCGCGCTCCGCACGCCATGCTTGATCAGCAGGTTGACGGTGGCCTCCTTGGTGCCGTCCGCCCGGTCGGCGACGAACAGCGGCCGGAGAGTGTGGCCCTTCAGGCCATGTTCCAGCGCCTCGGCGAGGCCCGGCGCCGAGATCGACCCGACGATGAAGCTGACGCCGACCGGATCGAAGCGCTGCGGCGGAAGCGCCTTGGCGGCATAGCCCGCCCAGAAGCTGTGGCGATCGCCCGAGACGGTGACGAAGCCGTCGATCCCGGCGGCGCGCACATGGTCGTAGATTTCGGCGCGCTCGGTGAAGGCGGCGCTGAAATCGCCGCCGCCGAAGGTCGCATAGCCCTTGCCCGGCCAGGGCGCGGTCAGCCCGGCGGGCAGGTTCTGCGGGTCGGTGCGCATGTCGAGCGTGCCGTTGGTCGGCGTCCAGATCTTCCACGTCGCGGTGGAGGCCGTCAGCCGGTCCTTCAGCCAGGCCTTCTGGGTGCGGCCGAGCATGGTGTAGGCCGGCTCGTCCTTGCGGAAATTGGGGACGCTCTTGTCGCCGATCGCGATCGCGTCGGGCGGCCGGTGCCCGTCATAGGCGCGGCCGCCGTCGAGGATCTCCAGCGTCTCCTGGGGAAGGAAGAAGGGGAAATCGGGCAGGTCGAAGGCATTCGCCTCCGGCCGGGTGGTCGGGTCCTCCATCGTGTAGCTGTGGAAGTCGGTCAGGATCAGGTCGACATGCCGGCCGTAGTGCGCGGTGCGGTAGGCGGTCATGCTGCCGACCGCGAGGCGGTTGTTGGCCTCGTCGCCGAAGCCGTCGCCATCGAGCGCGGGGACCGGCGCATCGGCCACGGCCGGCGGCGCGAAGCGATCCAGCCCCGGCCCCGAGGCCTTGCGCACCCGCGACGGGATATATTCCCACCAGGCCTGGTTGGCCGCGACGCGCAGCGCCTGCGCGGGTTCGGCCTTGCCATCGTATTTGATGAAGCTCTGCCAGCCCTGCCAGGAGAATTCGTGATTGTCCCCGATGCAGATGAACGGCCAGCGGGCGCGGGCATCCTGCACGTCGGGATCGTCGATATGGGCGCGATAGACCATGCGATAGCCGTCCAGCGTGGTCGGCACGTGGAAATTGTCGACCTTGCGCGCATCCGGCACACGGCCGATGTCGAACACGGTGCGATCGTAGCGGTGCGGCACCTCGTCCGGATATTCGACCACCTCGTAGATGAAATCGCCGAGATGGAGGACGAAGCCGAGCCGCCGGTCTTCGGGCGCGCGCGCATCCTCCCAGATCATCCGGCGATAGGCGTTCTGCGCGCCCTCGTTGACGCTCTGGCAGGAGACGAAGGCGAAGCGCACCGTGCGCGCGTCGCCGTCGAGCGGCGCGGTGAGGGTGCGGCCGATCCGGCTGCCATGGCCGGCCCCGTCGGTGAAGCGATACCAGTATACGGTCGCGGGCTGGAGGCCGGCGGCGAGCACCCGGCAGGTCCAGTCCGACTCCGCGAGGACGGGCGCGCGCATCGTCGCGACGACGCGCCGGAAATCCGGATCGAGCGCGATCTCGGCGGTCAGCTCGGCGCGGGCCCGGCCGGTGAAGGGCCGCCGGGTCCAGAGGATGACGCTGTGCGGGTCCGGATCGCCCGAGGCGACGCCTTCGGGATAGAGATCCCGCGCCTCGCGCCAGGCGATGCGCGAAGCGGCCGGGCTGGGCCTCGCCCATGCCAGCGTCGCGCCCATCGCGGCGGCGGATGCCAGAAAATCGCGCCGGTCCCATGTCGTCATGCGGCCCCTCCTGTTGCCACCGTCATGCCACCCGGATGGCGGGGCCGCTTGAACAAATGTGCACGGGGCTCAGCCGGGCGCGCAATCGATGCTGTCGCCCAGGATCGGGCCCCGGACCGCATCGACGACGAACCATTCGATCGTGAAGCCCTTGTCGCCGGCGAGGGTGTAGCGGAATCGCTCCTTCGGCTGGCCGTCCTCCCGGCGCTCCCAGTCCAGCATGCCGTCCCGCCACCCCGGCGAGGTCAGCCAGCGGACCCCGCCGGAGGCGTCCGCGATCGTGGCGCGAAAGCCGCCGCCCCTGGCCGCACCCCAGAGCTCGACGGCGTGATAGGCGTTGGGCGGCAGATCGTCGTGGCGCAGCGACAGGGACTGCGTGGCCCCGTCGATCGCGATCGTCAGCCGGGCGCCGATCGGGGCGCCGCTGCGCGCGAAGCGGCCATGGCATTCCCACTGCCCCACCAGCGGCCGGAATGCGGCGAGGGAGTCGCCGCCCGGCGGCGCGGCGGCGGCGATGGCGGGCGCGGATATCAGGGCGAGCAGGGTGAGGCGCCGGCGTCTCGCGGACTGGATCATCGTCGGTCTCCTCTAAGCCGCGCAAATCCTCCCCCGCCAGGGGGAGGTGGCGGCGAAGCCGACGGAGGGGGAGGACGGCGGCGCGCTTCCGAGGGCTCACCGCCGTCCTCCCCCTCCGTCACGCAAAAGCGTGCCACCTCCCCCTGGCGGGGGAGGATTTGCGGGCGTCGTCCGGTGCTAGGGACTCCGATCCTATCCCGCTTGAAGGATTGTGCCGGCGGCCCCGGCTTTTCGACGAACGACATGGAGGCTCCGCCCAAGGGGCTGGACCGGCACGCTTATTCGGCCACCATGCCGGCCATGGACATGCCCGCGAGCGCCACGTTGCCGCTGCCCCGCCGCACCATCCGGGCCGGAGTGGAGCGTCTGTCCGCCGGCATCGACATGCCGCGCCATCTGCACGTCGATGCCTATCTCACGCTCGTGCTGCGCGGCCGCTACCGGCAGCTCGGCTATGCCGGCCGGCTCGAATGCGCGGCGGGCGACATCGTTTTGCAGCCGAGCTTCGACGGCCATCGCGACGAGATGCTGAGCGCCGGGCTCGAACTGCTGCGCCTGCCCTGGCGGCGCGACCTGACCTTCGGCGGCATCTACCGGGGGCTCGACATCGAGGCGATCCGCCGCGCCGCCGAACGCGACGTCGCGGAGGCGTGCGCCCTCGCCGGCGACGCCATCGCCGCCGCCACGCCGATCGTGGCGGTGGAGGACTGGACGGACGCGCTCGCCTTGCACCTGCGCGACGGACGGGCGCGCATCGGCGAGCTCGCCGATCGGCTCGGCTTGGCGCGGGAGGCCATGTCGCGCGGTTTCTCCCGCGTCTACGGGGTCTCGCCCGTGGCCTATCGCAACGAGCTGCGCGCCCGCCGCGCGGCGCTGCAGATCCTGTCGTCGGATGGCCGGCTCTGCGACATCGCGGCCGATGCGGGCTTCGCCGACCAGGCGCACATGACCCGGGAGGTTCGCGCGCTGACCGGCCGGCCGCCGGCATCCCTGCGGACCAGCGCGGCGGTCATCGCCCGTTCAGCTTGGCTCCCCTAGAAGCATTCCTGCGGACCGGGCCCCTCTGGCGGCGGCTTTCCCAAGCCCCGTGATGTCGGACCGCATCGAGCGTGCTCGGTGCTGGTTCGGATTTTCCCTCCTCACCACCGCGGGCACCTCGATCGAAGTCACTTCGATGGAGGAAAGACCATGAATGCTCTCGTCGAGCGCCTGATTGCCACCCACCGCCAGCTCAACCGCGAGATCCGCCGCGAGCTCGCCCAGCGCCTGCCCGACCAGATGCGGCTGACCCGGCTGAAGAAGCATCGCCTGGCGACCAAGGACCAGCTCGCCCGCCACGTGCCGGACGCGGCCGAGCTCGGCCGCGCCGCGCGCCGCCTGTTCGGCGCCCTGCGCACGCCAGCCCGGCGCGCGAAGGAGGCCTGAGCCATGGAGCGTGTCCAGCTGCGGCCGCTTTATGCCGACGACCTCGATCAGGGCCTGCGCCGGCACATGATCGGCATCTATCGCACGATGGCGCTGGGCCTGCTGCTCACCGCGGCGGTCTCGCTCGCCGTCGCGAGCACGCCGGCGCTGGTGGCGGCGATCTTCGGCACGCCGCTCAAATGGGTGGCGATGCTGGCGCCGCTCGCCTTCGTGTTCTTCTTCACCTTCCGGATCGAGCGGATGACGACGGCGTCCGCGCGCATGGCCTTCTTCGCCTTCGCGGCGGTGATGGGCGTGTCGATGGCCAGCATCTTCCTGGTCTTCACCGGGGCCAGCATCGCGCAGATGTTCCTGGTGGCGGCGACCATGTTCGCGGGCGTCAGCCTGTGGGGCTACACCACCCACCGGGATCTGTCGCGCTGGTCGACCTATCTCATGATGGGCCTGATCGGCGTGGTCGCGACCTCGCTGATCAACCTGCTCGTCGGGTCGAGCGTGGTGCAGACGATCCTCTCGCTGGTCGGCGTCGTGGTCTTCACCGGCCTCACCGCCTGGGACACGCAGCGCGCCAAGTCCGAATATCTCGCTTATGCCGGGACGGAACAGGCCGAGAAGCTCGCGATCATGAGCGCGCTCAGCCTGTATCTGAACCTCGTCAACATCTTCCAGCTGCTGCTCAACCTGGGCGGCGAGCGGGAAGGCTGAGCCCGGCCGGCAGGGGGCGCCCGCGGGCGTCCCCTGCCGAAGCCGCTCTTTCCATCTGGCCAAGGGCCGGCGACCGTGGAACGGTGCTCCCGTCAATCGACACGGAGCATCGTATCTTGCTGACCAGATCGCGGATGATCGCGCGCGTCCTCGGCGCCCTCCTGCTCGGCGCGGCCGCGACGGCCCCCGTCCAGGCCGGAACCGTCGCGCTCACCTTCGACGACCTGCCCGTCTTCGGCACCTTCTACACCCCGGCCCAGGGCGAGGACGTGACGACGCGCCTGCTCGGCGACCTCAAGCGGCACCATCTCCAGGCGATCGGCTTCGTCAACGAGATCCAGCTCGACAATGGCTACCGGGACTCGCGCATCGCCCTGCTGAAGCAGTGGCTCGATGCCGGGATGGATCTCGGCAACCACAGCTACTCCCACCCGTCGCTGACCCGCACGCCGGTCCAGGCCTATATCGCCGACGTCGCGAAGGGCGAGACGGTCACCAGGGCGCTGCTCGCCGCCAGGGGCCGCCAGGAGCGTTATTATCGCCATCCCTATCTCGAAACCGGGGCGACGCAGGCCGACCGGCAGACGTTCGAAACGTGGCTGGCCGGCCATGGCTATACGGTCGCGCCGGTCAGCATGGAGAATAGCGACTGGGAATTCGCCGGGCCCTATTCCGATGCGCTCGCCCATGGCGATGCCGCCGCCGCGCAGCACATCCGCGACGCCTATCTGGCCTATTCGGCCGCGATCATCCCCTGGTACCGGCGGGCCGCGACCCGGTTGCTCGGCCGCGAGCCCGCCTTCGTGATGCTGCTCCACGCGAGCCGGCTCAATGCCGACAGCATCGACGATCTCGCCGCCATCCTCCGGAAGAACGGCCTGCGCAGCATCCCGCTCGATCGCGCGCTCAAGGACCCGGCCTACGCGATCCCCGACACCTATGTCGGGCCGGATGGCGACGTATGGGTCACGCGCTGGTCGCTGTCGCTCGGCAAGAGCCTGCCTTATGCCAGCCAGCCGCGGGTGCCGGACGAGATCGCGACGCTGAACGCGCGGTTGAGCGCGCCGCCGCCCGCCCCGCCCAAGCCCTGAGCCATGGACCGGCGCCCCTCGCCCTCCGCCGACCGGGACCTCAAGCGGCTGCGCCGCCTGCTGCGCGCGAAGGACCGCATGGACGCCGCGCCGCACGAGGAATGGCCGGTGGCGCGGCTGGCGCAGGTCAGCGGCACGTCGGAGGCCTATTTCGCGCGCTCCTTCCGCGACGCCTTCGGCATTCCGCCGCACCGCTATCTGCTGACCCGCCGCGTGGAGCGGGCCGCCGCCCTGCTGCGCGACACCGACCTGCCGGTGACCGAGATCGCCCTGCGGACCGGATGGAGCAGCCTGGGCACCTTCGGCCGCACCTTCCGCGACATCACCGGCGAGAGCCCCGGCGAGTTGCGCCAGCGGATGCAGGCCATGCCCGGCGCGCTGGAGCAGGTGCCGCACTGCTTCGTCCGCGCGGCGCAGCGGCCCGACCTCAGAATGGCAGTTTCGGAGAAGCGGCGCCGGACGGGCGACGATACAAGCGAGCCAACCGAAACGGAGGTTCCATGACCCAAGGTGTCCAAGTCGCCAGCCTGTACGTCCACAATCAGGACGAGGCGCTCCAATTCTATGTCGAGAGGCTCGGCTTCCGGGTCCACACCGATGCGCGCAACGGCGATTATCGCTGGCTCACGGTGCAGCATCCGGACCAGCCGGATTTCCAGCTCGGCCTGTTCCGGCCGCAGGCGCCGACGGTCGACGACGCCACCGCGAGGGCCTTGCTGGAGGCGGTCGCCAAGGGCGCGATGCCGCCGCTCGTCCTGGTCGTCGCGGATTGCCAGGCCGCCTATGAGACGATGCACGCGCGCGGGGTGGAATTCGCGCAGGCGCCGATCGCCCGCTACGGCTCGGTCGACGCCAGCTTCCGCGATCCGTCGGGCAATGGCTGGAAGCTGGTCCAGGCCCGCTGAGCCATGTGCGGCATTCCATCCTGGCTGCTCTTCGAAGGAGGTCGCCATGACCTTGCGACACTGGATCCGGCAGGCCCATCGCTGGCTGGGGATCGTGCTGACTTTGGCCATCCTCGCCAATTTCGCGGCGATGGCGTTCGGCCCGCCGCCGCCGGCGATCGTCTACGCCCCGCTCGCCCCGCTGGCGCTGCTGGTGGCCAGCGGCCTCACGATGTTCTTCCGGCCCCGTCCCCGGAAGGCTGAGCGCTCCTGACGGGGCGATCCCCGCCCCGAAACCGGACTTTCGGCGCCGCCGCCCAAGATTGCGCTGTCTTTATCTCGATCAATTGGGGTACCCCGGTGCGGGGCACGGGTTTTTGGGGCGGGGTAAGGCGTGATCGATCGAAAGCGCGCGGGCGCGCGGGTGCCTGACGGAGAGCGGGAGCGCATCGCGTTCCTCTTCTTCGGGGAATTGTTCCTCATCCCGCACCTGCTGCCGATCGCGGTGGCCCTCTCCCGGCAGGACGACGCGCCCGAGATCACCCTGTTCGTGATCACCAGCGTGCATGAGGAGATCATCGCCGAAGCCCTCGAGGGGCTCGGAATCACGACCATCGGGATATGCCGGGCGCGAGGCTTCCGCACCTTCCCCAAGGGCGCGCGCGCGACGCCGCATCTTCCGTGGAAACCCCGGATCCTGACCCGCAACGCGCCCGCGATCATGGCCAACGACGTCGTCGTGGTGGCGGAGCGCACGAGCCTCTGGCTGCCGCGGATCGCCAAGGGCCGAGGCCCGGCCTTCGTCTATAACGAGCATGGCGCCGGGCCGCACGCGAACTTCGCGTCCCCCCGCAACCGCGCGGCTTCCCGCATCCTGATGCCCGGCGAAGGCATGGCCGAGCGCTTCCGCGCCTGCGGCAACGAGGACGTGCCGGTATCGGTGGTGGGCTATATCAAGCGGGACTTCATCCGGGAGATTTCCGGATCCGGCCGCCCGCCGCTGTTCCCCGAGGCGCGCCCGACGGTGGTCTACGTGCCGCACTGGCTCCAGCACAAATCGAGCTGGTGGGACATGGGCGAGCAGGTGCTCGACCATTTCGCCGCATCGGACCGGTACAATCTGATCGTCGCGCCGCACATCCGGCTGCCCGAATTCGTCCCCGATTTCGAGGCGCGGGTCGCCCGCTTCCGGGATTGCCCGAACATCCATATCGATGCGACCTCGTTCCGCCTGATCGACCAGAGCTACATCAACAACGCCGACATCTATCTGGGCGACGGATCGAGCCAGGTGCTCGAATTCGCCGAACGCCCCCGGCCGGTCCTGTTCCTCAACCCGCAGGGGCATGACTGGGCGAACGACCCGCGGTTCAGCCACTGGGCGATGGGCGAGGTCGTCGGCGATATCGCCGGGATGGATGCGGCACTGGCCCGTGCCGCCGATCGCCATCCGGCGTTCGAGCCCGTCCAGCGCGCCTATGTCGCCCGGATGATGGGCATCGAGGAAGGGCATGCCAGCTCCAGGGCGGCGCAGGCCATCCGCGCGGTCGCGGCCGAGCGCCGGGAGAAGCGGGCGACGGCTCCGGGTGCGCGAAATCCCCGGACCGTGGTGCCTTTTCCCGCCCCGCGCCCGGCCAGGCAGGGCCTGCCATCATGGCGCCGGGCCGCCGCCATTCTGATCCTGTTCGGATCGGGCTGGCTGGGGCGCGACCTGCTCGGCGCCTTCACGCAGCCGGCTTATGCCGCCTCCTTCGTCGACGAGGCGAGCGCATCCTTCACCGCCAGCATGGCGCGCGAGCGGATGGTGTCGCAGCCCGAAAGCACCGCGCTCAACCGGTCCGAAATCCTCCAGACCACCGGCCTGTCGCTGCCGAACATTCCGGCCGGGTGGCGGCTGACGGACGTCCAGCTCTATCCGACCGACACGGCCATGGCGGTGAGCATCGTCCTGCGCACCGACAGGAGCGAAGTGGTGTCGCTGTTCGCGACCAAGGCCGATACCCCCGCCACCGGCCATCCGCTCGTCGAGACTCGCCAGGGGCGCTCCATCGCTTATTGGGAGGCCGGCCCGGTGGCCTACGCGCTCACCGGCGAGCTGCCCTCGAAACGGCTGCTGGCGCTGGCCGATCGGGTCCGCCGTCGCGACACGGTCGCGCCCTTGTCCTGATCGTCCCGCCCTCGCGGGGCATCAGGCGGCCGCGCGATCGCCCCGCCGGGCCATCCGCCAACGCCCATAGCCGATCGCGGCGAGGACGATCATCGCGGCGTAGAGGCCCGCCGTCAGCATCAGCCCCTTGAAGACGAACATCCCGACATAGAGGATGTCCACCGCGATCCAGAGCAGCCAGCTGGCGGCATGGCGCCGCGCCGTCCAGACCTGGGCGACGAGGCTGAAGCTGCTCAGCGCCGAATCCATCCACGGCAAGGCGGCGTTGGTGTAGCGGCTGGTGAACCAGCCGATCGCGACGGCGCCCACCGCCCCGGCGGCCAGGCCCGCGCAGGCCTGAAGCGGCGGCAGCGGCTCGACCACGACCTCGCCCGTCTCGTCCTTCCGCCCCAGCCCCCAGGCGATCCAGCCGTAGAGGATGGCGATGCCGAACAGCGCCTGCAGCACCATGTCGGCATAGAGCCGCACGTCGAGGAACAGCTTGAAATAGAGCGCGCAGGCCAGGAGGTTGACCGGCCAGCAGAGCATCCAGCGCTTCGCGGTCAGCCAGATGCCGAGGAAGCTGATCGCGACGGCGGCGATCTCGAGCGGCGACATCAGGCCGCGGCGCCCAGGAGCCGCGCCTGGAAATCGCGCCCCCGCGCGGAGAGAAACCATTCGGCATGGCCGATCAGATAGCCGTCCCAGGCCAGGGCCGCATGATCGGGCTCGGCGACGATGCCGGCGAAATAGTCGATCTCCGACAGCGCGAATTCCACATGGACCAGCGGCAGCAGCCGGGCCACGGTCTCGATGGCCTCGGCGCCGAGCGGCACGACGCTCCGGTAGCCCGCGAGCAGGGCGATGGCCGCCGCCGGATCGGCGATCGCGTCGTCCTCCCCCTCGCCCAGCCGCAGCCATTCGAACGCGGTGCGCTCGATCGCGGTCGCGAGATCGTGGAGCGCGCAGGTGCGGGTCGCCAGCCCGAAGTCGATGATGCTGCAGACCTCGCCATCGCCCGTCCACAGCAGGTTGGACGGATGCCAGTCATTATGGGTCCACAGCGATGGCTCGCCGGCGAGCCGCCGGGACAGCCCCTCGCCCAGAGCGGCGAACAGCCGGCCCAGCGCCTGCCGCCACGGCCTGTCCGCCAGCCAGGCGCCCACGGCCGGCCGCGCGGCCACATAGGCGTCGGCCGCGGCCAGCGGATCCGGCGCCGGCAGGATCGTCAGGCTGGCGACGAGCGGCTGGGGTGCGCGGGCGGGTGCGGCGAAGGCCCGCGCGGCGAGATGCAGCCGGGCCAGCGCCGCGCCGGCCGCCCGCGCATGGTCGTGCGACAGGAAGGGCGTCCACGATATCCGGTCGCGATACAGGTCGATGCCCGGCGACTTGCGATGCAGCTCGTAGGTCCAGTCGCCCCGCGCGATCACGCCGGCGCGCTCCGCCGATAGCATGATCTCCGGAACCGGAAGCCCGGCGGCGCGCAGATGCGCGATGAAGCCATGCTCCTGCGCCAGGCTCGCGGGCGAGCGCAGGCGCTGGTGATGGCGCTTGAGCAGGAACTCGCCCCGGCTGGTCTGCAGCAGGGTCGCCGCCGAGAAGGGGCGCGGCGAATGCCAGCGCAGCCCGACCAGCCGGCCCGCGCCCGGGAAGCGGGCGAGGATCGCCTCGGCCTCCGGGGCGGTGATGGCGGGCCAGACCGGCGCCTCCAGCCCGGTGCCCATGCCGTGGACGCGATGATCCGCCAGGGGCGCCGCGCCGCTCATGCTCAGAAGGCGCGCGAGAGCGTGGCCATGAACGCCCGCCCGCTTCCGATATAATAAGCCGGCGCCGATCCCGGGATCAGCGTGCCGTTGCGCCCGATCGTGTCCTGCGCATTGACGCTCAGCGCCTCGACGCCGGAAAGGACGTGCGGGTCGGTCACGTTGATCGCGTTCAGGCGCAGGTCGGTGCGCTGGGCATCGATCAGGCCGGCCAGGTGCACGCCGATCGAGAGATCGAGCGTGGCATAGCCCTTGATGCTCTCGTCGTTGGTGAAGGTGGCATATTGGCGGCCGACATATTTGAGCGCGGCGCTGCCGAACAGTCGGCCATCGTCATAGGTGCCGCCGAGGCCGACCTGGAAGCTGGGCGCCGAGACGGCATGCTTGCCCTTCGTCGGCAGGAGATCGTCGCCCACCGGCAGATCGTCGTCCAGCCGCGCGTGGAGATATTCGCCCGACAGATAGAGGCTCATGCCCTTGGCCGGGCGCCAGTCGATCTCGCCATCCACGCCGTAGGAGGTCTGCCGGCCGGCATTGATCGTGGAATTGATCAGCGCGCCGCCCATGTCCACCACCGTCGCCAGCTGGCGATTGCGGAAATGATAGTGGAAGGCGGTCAGCGAGGCGGAGAGATTCGGGCCGACATAGCGATAGCCCAGCTCCTCCGAGACCGAATATTCGTTCTTCAGCGCCGTCGTCCCCTGCCCGCTGACGCCGCCCGCGCCGTCATAGACGTTGTAGAGCGTATATTCGTCCGGCGCGCGGAAGTTGGTGGTGACGTTGGCGAACAGCTGCTGCCGGTCGTCCAGCCGATAGTGCACCGACGCGCGCGGCAGGGCGGCGAAGCTGTCGAAGCGCACGCCCGATTGCGGGCCGGGCAGATAGTTGCGGCCATTGTGCAGGACATCGACGCCCTTGAAGCCGACATCCACCGTGAGGCGCGGCGTGAGCGCGATGCTGTCCGCCACGAAAAAGCCCTTGGTCACGGTGATCGTGCGCTCATTCTCATAAGCGAGCAGCCGGCCGTCGGCGGTGCGGATCGCCTTGTCCTGATAGCCCCACGGATCGATCGGATGCCCGTCGCTGCCGATCGGCGTGTAGGTCTGCAGGACGCGGTCGGTGCCATAGTCGAACCAGAGGCCGGCGGTGATCCGGTGCGCGCCCGCCTGCAGGGTGAGCTTGCTCACGTTGCCGCCGCGAAACTGGTCGCCGGTGAAATTGCCGAGCACCGTCGCCACCCCGTCCTCGGCACCGGGCAGCGCGATCGGGCCCAGCGCCTCGGTGCCCAGGAAATTGCCGTCGGTGGCGAGCTGCGTGCCGTAGGGCGAATTGCCGTAGCCGAACTGGAGATAGGTGGTGCTGTCGAGCGCCAGCCGCTCGCCGAGCGTCAGGTGGACCGGCGCCGACACGTAGATGTTGCGGAACGGGCTGCGATAGAGGCGCCAGTAATTGGTGTCGCCGTCGGTATAATGGCGGTCATAGTTGAAGCCCCGCCCCTCGGCCTGCCAGTCGGCCAGCGTCGGGCTCGGATAGGTCGAGGTGTCGGCGTCGTTGAAGGAGACGGCGATGCTGGCGCGGTTCCCGTCGCCCCATTCGTCGAGCAGCTTGGCATCGACATGCTGGCGGCGATCGAAGCCGGCACCCCGCCAATTGTCCGCGCGGCTGAACGAATAAGAGAGGAAGGCCCGGAGCCCGGTCGATCCGATCGTGCCGCTGTCGACGCGCGCGAAGATGCGCCGCTCGTCGTAGGAGCCGAGCGAGAGATCGACCAGCGCGCCGCGCCGCGCCTTGGGATCGTCGAGCGAGAGGGACAGCAGGCCGCCCGCGCCCCCGACGACCGGCGAGTCGATGTCGACCGCGCCCTGGGCCAGCGTGATCTGCCGCAGATTCTCGGCGTCGGCGAATTGCGAGGGGTAGGCGTAATAATAGCCGATGTCGTTCTGCGGGGCGCCTTCCATCAGCACGCCGATCTCGTCCTGCCCCAGGCCGCGCAGGGTGAGGCTGGAACTGGCCGAGAGCCCGTAGGGATCGCTGGACGAGACGTTGGCGCCGGGCAGCAAGTTCACCAGCTGGAAGGCGTTGAGCGTCGGCGCCTGCTTGGTGATGAAATCGGCGGAGATCGCGCTCACCGCCTTGGGATCGCTCTGATCGGGCAGCAGGCCTTCGGGATCGGGATGGCCGACGACCCGGATATCGGCGGCGCCATCCGTGTCGGCCGGCGCCTGGGCCGCGGCGGCCGAGGCCGCGAGCAGCGCCATCGCCATGCCTGTCATGGAGGTGAAGGATACCACCCTTATACGGGCGGAAAGGCTGGCCATCGTCTCGCGTCCACTCCGTTCGGAGGGACAACGGGCTCGCCGCTCACCCTCCCTACGCCGGTATCAACCGGATCAGGTTCAGCGGGTCATGGGCTGCTGCCCACCTCTCAGCCGCGCGTCAGCGGCCCCCCGGGGAAGGCGCTCCTTAGGCCGTTCGGCCGGCCGGGGGAAGACATGTTGATGACAGGCGGCACCGGAAGGCGATTCGAGCGGCGCCCGTCAGTGGAAGGCCGCCTCCCGCCCCCGTTGGGGCGCGGCCCGCCAGGAGCGGACGCCCGAGGGCCGCCCCCAATGATAGCCCTGCTGCCATATGGCGCCGGCCTGCTCCGCGAGTTTCCTGTGCGATTCCGTCTCGATGCCCTCGGCGATCACGATCGGGGCGAGCGTCGACGCGAGACCGACCATGCGCCCGAAGACGTCCCGTTCGTGATTCGAGGATCCCGTGCGCGCGACGAAGGACCGGTCGATCTTCACGATGTCCGGGCGCAGCGCCAGCAATTGCCGGATGGACGCATAGCCCACCCCGAAATCGTCCAGCGCCACCCGGCAGCCCAGGGCGTGCAATTCGGCCACGAAGGAGACGGCCCCCGAGATGGAGGGAAAGGGAGCCGTTTCCGTGATCTCGACGACGAGCCGCGCCGCGAGCGCGGGCGCCGCCCGCAGGCGTAACGCGACAGGCTCCCACCAATCATCGAAGACCGCGCTCTGGGCCGAGATATTGACCCCGAGCACGACATTGTCGGCCGCCTCGAGCTCGTCGAGCACGCGGGACAGCATGTAATCGTCCAGCACGCGGGCGAGGCCCAGCCGCTCGATCGCCGGGAGCAGCTCGGCGATCGGGAGGATATCCCGCCCGCCGTCGAGAATCCGCAGCAGGCATTCCTGATAGAGGATCGATTCAGTGCCCGCATGCACGACCGGCTGCCATGCCAGGGCGATCCGGTCGGTCGAGATGGCCTGAAAGAGATGCGCCGCCTTCGCCATGTCCGCGCGATGGCGCTTCGCCCAGGCCTCCCCCCGAGCGGGAGGCTCGCCCGAAAAGGCGGTGAACGCCGGCGGACGACGCAGGCCGCCATCCGGCTGTCCAGTGCCGCCTGCCGAAGGCGCCTCCGCCAGCGTCGCCACCGCATGGAACGCGCCGCCTGCCGTGCAAACGGGCGTGGTCGCGAGCCGCCGGCGCAAGGCGTGGCGGGAGAGCGGCGCCCCGGACGAGACGATCACGCATCCCTCCACGCCCTGTTCGACCGCGACGATCCGGTGCCCGCTCTCCCGCAGGATGCGGTCGACCATGTCGCAGGCGAGGAGGCCCGCGCCTTCGCCATAGGCCGCTTTCAGATGCTCGAGATTGTCGATGCGGAGGACGAGACGATCCTCTCCGATCCCATCCCCCCGCACCTCTTGATCGATCGGCCCGGCCTGATCCGTCATCGTCGCGTCACCAAGAATGGCGTATGATGCGTCCCCCGCCGGCGCCACAACGCTTAATGGACGTGAAAATCCCATGCCCGAATGCAGTAAATAAGCCCCTCTTCTTTCGCAATCACAGTAATTATCACATCATGACACTTACTGGCGATTAATCGGACTTTGACTACGCACTATTGAGCACGTCAACAGATTTAGACGGGGATCAAGCCCGGCGGCGCCTTCGGCACGATGCTAATCGGCGAAGGCGAAGCCCAGTCCGCGAATCGCATGCAAAGGAAGCCGCATGCTGGATTTTTCCGCCCTGCGCCGCAGCCGGCTCGCGATCGTGTCGAGGCGGGCATAGTTGAAGTCATGAACGTCCTCGCCCATCGCCTCGACGAGCATGCGCCGCTCGACCGTCTTGCCGCGTTCGACGAACAGGCATCCCAGGAAGCGCCGTTCGGACGTGGTCAGGCGCAGGCGATGGCCGATGCCGTCGCTCAGCACCCAGCCGCCCTCGATGAGCGACCATCGCGGAGTCGAGGATGGCAATGGAGCCCGATGCCGGCTGAGGCGCTGATGAAGCGCGAGCACCGTCGCCGCGAGCTCGCGGACATCGACCGGCTTGACGAGATAGGCGTCGGCGCCCTTGCGAAGGCCGTCGACCCGGTCGTCCACGCCCCCGCGCCCCGTCGCCATGACGATCCCCACCGATCCGGACGCGCGCAGATGGGCGGCTATGGACAGGCCGTCCTCGCCCTCCAGCCCGACATCGATCACCACGATGTCCGACGGCCTGACGGCGTAGGCCCGATAAAAATCCAGAGCGTTCTGGAATCCATGCGCGTCCAGGCCCAGCCGGGACAGGCCGAACACCATTTCTTCACGATAATCGCTATCATCATCAACAAGATAGACGAGCGGAGCGATGATGGCATCACCCTTGAACTGCTCTCTGATCATCGATGGCCCTCCCTGTGTGCGATACCCCCTTCCCGTCCGATTCCATCTAATCGTTGCATTGTCTATCCCACATGAACAAAATCCATCATCAATACCAAAGTCATTTTGGATGATAGCAAGTGATAGTAAGTGTCACATAAAGAGATTTTCTGCCTATTTTAGACATTGAACGATGAGGATTTCTAGGTGATTATTCCACATATGTAACAATATATAAATATTACTCAATAGTCGCCGATTTCACGGCAAGAATGATGATACAATACTATCGACACGCGCGGTCGTATATAATCGCAATGCTGGCTCTGCTGCTGGGCTGCCTGGTGCCGGAGGCGTCATCGGCGATAGTCCTGAAATCGGAGGACGGGATCGCAGCCCCGGTATCCCTCAGCGGTCACATGGCCATGCTGCGCGACCCGAGCGGCGCGCTGACGATCGACGATCTCGCTTCCGGACATTCGGCCGCCAGGTTCGCGCCGATTCCCTCCATGCTGACCGGGGGGTATCAAAAGAAAGGCGCGATCTGGATCCGCTTCTCCCTGTCGGCACCCGCCGCACCGCGCCAATGGCTGTTGCAGATCGAACGCCCCCTGATCGAGCATGTCGCACTCTATGCCCCCGACGGGACGGGGCGTTTCTCGGCCTCGCCCCCGGGCGACATCCACCCGCGGAACGATGAGGGCGCCGGCGCCTATCCCCGCCTCTTCCCGATTTCCGTGCGGACGAGTCCGACCGAATATTATGTCCGATTCCAGTCATCGACATCCATCACGACGGCCTTGAATCTCTGGCAGGAGGAAGGGTACGCCGAATATCGCCAGATCGATGACTGGATCATCGCCTTCGTCATCGGCGCGGTCTGCACGATGCTGTTCGTCAACTTGCTCTATTCGGTCTGGCTGAAGGACTCCCTGTACCTCCTCTACGCCGCCGTGCTGTTCGATTCGGGGCTGATGGCGATATTCCACATGGGCTATGCATCGGCGCTCCTGTCCTTCCTGGAGCCGCAATGGGTGCATCGCGCGTGGGGCGGGGTGGTCTGTTCCTATATCATGGCGATGGTGCTGTTCCTGGCGCGGCTGTTCGAATTCCGCCGCCACTGGGCGTGGGCATGGCGCGCCTTCCAGGGCGTCGTGCTGCTCAACGGCATCGCCATGATGTTCACCCTGGCCGGGCGCTATGCCGACGTCGGGCTGCTCGTGTCGCGGGTGGAGGAAGCGTCCTTCGCCGCGATCGCGGTGCTCGTGCTCTACCTGCTCGTCGTGCGGCGGCACTATCAATATCTGCTGCCGGCCTTCGCTCTCGCCGGCGTGATCGCCGTCAGTCTGGTGATGCTGATGCAATATACCGGAGCCAATCCCTTTCGGATCAACAGCTCGCTGGCCAGGCTGATGGCCATGGGCTCCCTGATCCACCTGGTGTTCCTGAGCGCCGCCGTGGCCAAGCGCACGCGGCTGGCCGAGCGCGGCCTGAGCGCCGAGAAGGATCGCGTCATCGCCCTGTCCCGCGCGGCCGAGGAAGACTTGACGGCCAAGGTGCGCGAGCGGACGGCGGCGCTCGCGGACAGCAACGCCTCGCTCCGGGTGGAGATGGACCGCCGCCGCCAGCTCGAGGCGAAGCTCCGGCAATCCCTGGACTCGGTCAACAGCGCCCTCACCCGGCAGCGGGATTTCGTGGCGCTCGTCTCCCACGAATTTCG
>Ga0105237_10000863_pt1 | contig 41174 bp, 65 predicted proteins | sample KBSC24metaG_FD_81520 | JGI IMG/M metagenome (GOLD analysis project Ga0105237, IMG submission 81520) | Corn rhizosphere microbial communities from Kellogg Biological Station, Michigan, USA - KBS C2-4 metaG | ecosystem: Host-associated > Plants > Roots > Rhizosphere > Soil | place: Michigan, USA...
AAAAACCAGGATTCTCCATTCAAAGCGGAGCGCACAGTTGGGAAAAGGGAGATCGTTCTATTATTTATGGAATTTGCGATGTCAACACGATCCCTTGAGAGTTCGACACTCAATTCCTTGATTTCCGCGGGGAATTGTTTGGTTGTCGGGATATAAGGGACTTGGTTGACTACATTGCTCGACATAATTACGCCAACATTTGAGATTGCGAGACGTCCAAAATAATCGAATGTAGCTCTATCTCCTCAAATTGATTGTTAAAATCAGGATCTCTCATCTGAGTATCAGACATTGTAAAGCCAACCTGAATTGTGTCTCCTATCAACGAAGTATTTATCCGATGCCAGATCTGTGCTTGAGATGCTGCCGTGGGCATTTGCAAGTTAGTATTTGCCGCAGTCAAGCCAAGATTTGCGCTCTCTGGACATGTATAAAGTACGGTACTATAAACAAGGGCATTATTTGTGGAATTCGGATCTGGAACTTGAGGATCTTCATTGTAGGCGTTAGCCCCATCTTGACTCAAAAAAATCAGGAGTGTGATCTGAGAACTGCTGGTTGTCGTAAGCAAATATTGTTGAGGGCCAAGTCTGGTTTTACGCGCTGTATCCCAAGCTACAGGGAACTGTTTTGTCTGTATTTGAGGGACATACATTCTTGTGATTAAACCGCCCCCTAGATATGTAAAGCCGCTTGACAATGGGGGATTAAGTGAAAAACCATTGGAGTTTATGAAAACTACTGAGAATATTTTCCCATTCACCTCGGTGGAAATCGTACCTAAAGCGCCAGAAATTGTAATGTAATCACCATTGCTTAAACAATGATCTGGAGAAAAGATTGGCTCAACAGGCGTTGCTATTCCTCCTGAAGCATACGGAGTAAAGGCAAGAGAGTTTATGGATACAGTAAATTGTGTTGGAGTGGCAGAAACCACAGTTCCCGTGAGTCCATTTATCTGAGTCATTCCAACGACACCTGTGAATGTTATATGCTGTCCTACAACATAATTATTGGCAGCGGTAACAACTGCTTGGGCCGCTTGAGAAATATTGGTAATCGTTGTTGGAAAGGAGATATTTTCAATGTAAAGCGACGTTCCTTCCCCTGTTCCATCCTTATTCCTGAAAAGCACAAATCCCTGTTGATTTCCAGCAATCACCTCGGGTTGTAGCAATGTTGAGTTTCCTGCTTCCCATGGCTCATCCCAGGTTTCCCAAGTGAGTGATGTTGGAAGTGTCGCCCAGGTTTGTCCTGTTTGTCTTCGGAATGTTCCATAAGTGGTGTAACTTTCTCTAAAAACACCCCAGCTTTGATCTCGGTAATTATATTGGAGAGTTTGGGTCGGAAATTTATAAGGAATTGAATTAACAGGATATGTGAAGAAAATCCATTCGTTAATGAAATCTCTGTGGGAACAAACGCGTTCTGTTCCATTTTCTGGAAGTTTTAATTCAAAAACCTCATCGGGAATTTCCAGATCGATTCTTTGGGCGCTTGTCTGGGTGGTGATGATAAAACCCCGACTTCCCTTAGAAATCACTCCCTCATCCATGACAACGGAAGAAAAGCTGCTTCCTGATCCCAGTTCTGAATTTACAAGGTAAAATACAAAGGGAATGATGTCATTTCCTGTGTAAATGAACCTGGCTTGCGCCCTTGTAAAGCCAATGATCAGCACATCTTCATTTGCTCCAACTGTGAGTATTTCCTGATCGATTGCAGCCTGTACACTTCCCCCAAATCCTGTGATATCTTCGAAATACGACATAGGAGTTGCCGTTTGATTAGTAGGTACTAGAATCGGAACATAACCAGGAGGCGTTGTAGGATTCAAAGGATAATTTAAAGCAGCTCCTGGTACTGTAAATGAGGCTGTATAATAAGGAGTCCCGTTTTGACTATAAACGACTGTATCTTGCAAATAGATGGGCGCTCCGGTCGAAGTTTGAACTACTGGCCCCAGAAATAGCAGCCTATCTTTAAAAGGCATAATCAGCCTGGCTCCCACTAAGTAATATTGAGCTAAGGGCAGATCAGAGAAGGAATAATTCAGATTGGAAAGTGGAGGCATAAAATTTACCCAACCAAAATGACCATTCAAAGTTGGATTTGTGGCATTTCCATTTGTAGGATCTCCGTCATACCAGCGTAAGCAATCTATTGTGGTATCAGAGCGATTTGTCAGATATTGGACAATGCCAGAAGTTGTAGCTCCTCCCGCACCTGCCAATGTTGCATTGGGCAATTCGATCGTGATTGCACCGGGTGCGGTTCCTGCTATGACATATCCCGTTTGAAAATTAATTCCAGTTATTATTGTCGGATCAAATTCATTTAAAAAGACAAAATCTCCAGGAACCAGATTAGCTCCTGTGACAGTAATCACCACTGTGTTCCCGATTGGGGCAGCGACTGCTGTGATATTTGAGAATTGCATTCCTACTTTTGAAATGTTAAAGGGTACTGCTATCCCATTTGTAGCCCACATGGCTCCCTGATAATTAATTGCCCAAAATTGCTGATAGTCCTCACCATTCCAAGAAGTTGGAGTTACATTGGTTTTTTCTGTGTAACCTGGATAGGTTCCCGTAGGAGGATTTTTATAAAAGCTAACATCATAAATGTTATATGGAAAAGCTGTGCTAATATTATAAGAATATTTTGTATCAAAGCCGATAGTTCCAGGAAACTGAGTAGAGACAGAATAAAAATCCTCTAATCCCATTGCTGGAAGATCTGGAAAATATAAAAACTGCGCGCGGATTGTATGACCGGCTGCGGCTGCAATTTGGATGGCTCCTGAAGCATAATTAATGGTTCCAGAAGGACTTAGGGTTCCATCCATTGCAGGATCTGTATAAGAAATGGCAGATACCGTATCTACGATTACAACCGAGCCAGGAACGATATTTCCATTTGTCTGAAGGCTAAACGAAAAAGTTCCGTTTGAATAAGTGCCACTCAGCAAATTTCCATTGCCAGAGGCATCTAGAGTAATCGTATAGGGAACCGTGCCCCCAGGAGTATAGGACGCATTATTACTATTAAAAAATCTTTCTAATCTTCCAAGAAGAGTTGTTCCTCGTTTTCGCTTTACTCTTCCTCTCCATTGATAGGCATTAATAAGTGTCGGAAAAGAGTCATTATCGATAACAAAAGCTGTCCTATCGTTTCGAAGACCCTTATTGATTGGGCCGACTACAATTTTTTCGCCCATTGAACCTCAAAGTTGCATAACCATTACTGAAAACTGATCTGGATCTGCAAGAACTTGCGATGCATTTCTAAATGCTAATTGAAAAGTAGTGGCATTTGTAATAGCATAAAAAACTTCTCGCGTAGCATTGAGACTATTTATTCCTATTGAAGGAAAAACTTGATAGGAACTTCCGGTTACAATATTTGCAGGTAAAGTAATTGTGAAAACTCCTACGCTGTTTCTTACAGCACTCATATTCCATGTATTTAAAGCCAACGCTGCACCATCAAATGATCCAAAAGCTTTGATCATGCTCACGGGAAAGGCATAGACATCTGTTCCAGAACCAGCATTTTGATTTCTAAAAAAAAGTTCTGAAACTGTCGAAGCACTCGCTGTATTTGTGGCTGTGGCAGATACCGTATTTGTGTAGAGTACACCTTTTGGATCTGTTTGAGCTGGAGGTAATTGGCGGCTATTAAAAGTTACCTTTTGATGCTCTCCTGCTCCTGCGGTTCCAAAAGTAATATGATCCACAGCTAAAATCGCTTTCTGAGATATATTATTCTGAAGCATCAAGGGCTGATCATTCGATGGATTGTTAGGAGCAGCCGGAATATTGTCGTAAAATGTAAAGCTCATGTGTTAAAAGGCCCTCCAATATTTGTATAAACGCCGATACCACTACCGATACCTTTGCTATAAATTGTTTCTGTTCTTGTTGCTGTCCATTGTCTCTGACTTCTTTTCCAAACGAGTAATTCCTGCTCCCGAAATAAAGGTTCATAGAATTGGAATTGCTCTATATCCCCTGTATCTGAAAGAATCTTACGTGCAGCTCCGCGTGCTATATATTCAGCCATATATCCAAAAGGAATGGCTGCGTTGGTGTTAAGGAAAGCAGCAGGAGCTAGGTATGCTTCTAATTGAACGAGATATTGAGAGTCAGGCGGATTTCTCAATGTCAAAGTATTATTGTAATAAAGAATAGATCTCGGCAAACCACTTTGAAAAAAGAAAACCTGCGCTGAAATGTTTTGATCTTGAGGAATTGAAACCGGGAATGTCACATTAACCTCACCAGTCAAATAATTGATTGTATTTGAGTTAACCGCAGGAGGTCCACCAATAGGCAAAAATTGATTCCCAAAAGGAGCTTTTCCTGGCTCCATTAAATAGCCCAGATTTACATTTGTATCCACAAACCAGCCACTGTCAGCTACTACCACATTATTGCCGTCCGCATCCAGACTCGTTAAATAAAAAGCTGATTGGACACTTGTTACGGGGACAGAGGCAATTCCTCCTGATATATTTCCTTGCGGAGCAACTGGAGGGTCGACATTATTTCCTGTCGCTACAATTCCATTGATATCAATATGTCCTCGCAAAATGCCGTTAAATGGAGGATTTTGAGGTTGATTACCTGGCAATAATGGAATTTGTATCGTATAAGGGCCTGCGCTGTTTGAACCTGTGGCCACAACTCCCAGATTTTGGACTACATTTGGAAAAAGACCATAAAAATCGCCTTTTTGAGTATGAAAAGATACTTGGATTCCATTTATATAAGCTGGTCCTAAAAATCCTTGATAAACAGGAAAGAGCCCGATATTTTGATTACCAGGTTCTATTTGCACGTTATAAAGGGGCATATTATACTTATCAACTCCAGGTTGGGTCTGGAATTGATAAGTAGTTTTAAGATCAAAAAGTTGAACGCGAGCATCAACATCCATCATCCAAAATCTATTTATATAATCTATAATTAGATTGTCGCTAATGACTGCATTTGAAGGACTTTTTATGATCCGGCGCACATAGGTAATGATATCGCTCAGCAGGTTCAAGCAGCTACTCCCATAAAAATAGATTTTTTGGAAGAAACTGGTTCAGCTGTGAGTCGTGCAACTGTTGTGTCCACAACCAATTGGCCATATATTTGACCCATGCCTGTAGCTTCTCGGATCATATTTTCTTCCATTCTCAAACGATGGTAATTGCATTTGCGGATCTGTTCAGCCAGATATCTTGGACCCCAGACAGGCTTATTTGTGGGGACTTTCCAAAATTCAGCCCCTTTGCCACCAAATGGGTGTGTCCAAATCTCAATCATCTCACCAATAATTTCTTTATGTTCCGCGATGAACTGGACGTATTCTTTTTGAAAATTCCAATCTTCTGTGAATTTTTCATTAAATTTTTGGCGATCGGCAATTGTTCTTTCTGGTTTTAACCAAATTTCTTTCGATCTATCCATTTCCTTGGAAGAAAGTTTAGTCTGGGGCTCTTGTTCCAATTTAGGAGATTCATTCATGCGGTCAAGAGTCAACTCTTTGATTTGCTCATCGAATTTATCTTGTTGCTTTTGCAATTTGTCGATTTCTTTTTCTTGGAATTTTGCTTTTTGTGTCATCAATACCTATTGAGGTGATATGTTAATAAAAGATCCTTGAATATTTATTTGCGTATCGCCGTTGGTTGTAGCTCTATTTTGCCCATTGTCATTGACATATCCTGTATTGATGTCCCCAACACCTAGAATCTGGGGTCTGGTGGTAGCAGTCGAATTCTTGAAAGAATCCATATACCTGGAATCGATATCTAGAATCACTTGTGTTGACAAAGGAATGCTAATCACATAGGCTAATTGTTCATTCAACTGCCGAATACCGAAAGTTGGAGGAATAATTAATCTAACTAATTGGCCGATTGTATAATCTAAATCATCTGTTGCAGTTACAAGAGTAGTTAAACCTTTTATAATATTAGAAATTTCAAAACGCCTTGGCTTATAGAATTGTGGCTCTATCGGCACATTCGAGTAGGCTGGAATCGGATATGAAATCACTGTCATAAAATTAAAGCAGGGGATGTTCAGTCCCCTGCCCCTCTATACATTAAGGAATTGTCATATCGTGAAGAAATGCTCTCCAACGAATTACGTTACCCACGGCGCCTACAAGCACTGTAGATGCCAATCCTGTCAACGCACCAGAGCCAATGATGAAACCTTGGCTGGTGTTATTAAAGAACGCGCCTTGGATGGCAGGCCCATTAATGGTGTTTACAGTAGTGGTTCCAATCGGACGAATAAATGGAGGTGGATAGAGTGCAGAGCCAGAGCTAATTTGCACGCCACCTGTGTTTACATCGCCAACGGCAACGATTTGCGGATATTGCAAGCCAGATACATTGGCAACAGGAATGTTGCTATTGTAGGCTGTGTAACCCGTTGAGTTGATATTCAGCACAACTGTGTTATAATCTGTAACCGCAATGACATATGCATAGATCGGAGATCCAGGAATAGTCGAATTTGGTAGTGAATTATAACGGGAATCGCCCCAAGCTGCGGGAGTAATTCCGGCAACAGTTGGCATACGAATTGCCACTTCTTGACCCACAACAAAATTGTGAGCGTCAGTTGTGTCAATTGTTGTGGTTGTTCCAGTTGTAATACCTGTGATGATGCTTACACCAGGAGCATACAGGTAGGGATACAAGACCTGCTTGAAAGAACCTACGTTGTTTGTGCTGGTTGAGCTATCAAAGGCAGTATAGTTTGACTGGTTAGTATTCCAAGGGATTGAGAATTGAGTGGAACTTGTCACAGTCACTGTGAACGGAATTCCATCAATCTGCGGCATACCAGTTGTCGATGTCTGATATAAATCTTGGAAAATTACAACATCCCCACTTTTCAGACCGTGAGCTGATGTAGTTGTAACTACAGCAGGGCTTGCCTTTGTAATGGAGAAATCAGTTGAACCGGTATGCTGATATGTCGCTCCAAATTGAAACAACAAACCGGCACTGAATGTGCTAATACCGCCAGATGTTACAGCACCGCTCGAAAGAACGGGTGTAGCATTGAAGTAATTAGCAATTGCCGTGTCCTGACCATCGTTTGCGTCCCATGTTGCAAAAGGCACGCCATTTTGAGCGGGCGTTGTTGCAGCTGTTACATTGACCATTTCAACATAATCAGGTTTGAATGGCAGATTAATAATCTGCGCAGCACCCGTTGATGTAAAACGGCCCTTTGCCATTCTTGAATATTCTGTCATGTTATACCCCCAAACTTGTCAAACGTGTAGACAAGAGATTACGGATAGCCGTATCTTGTGTGATCGCTTGAGCTTGTGAAAATTTAACTGCCAAAGTGGCATTCTGGGCTAACATTCCAGAATAATATGGATCTCTATAAATGAGTTTCATGGAGTAACCATCTTGATTAATGTGGGTTACAGCTTGTTTACCAAGGACTGTGTTGTAATACACATCGTTACCAAGATTACTCGCGCCGCGAGCTACAGGAGCTTCAGAACTTGTTAAAATTCTGATATTGGCTACTGATCCATACTCGGTTGGTAATGCTGAGGCATTAGTAGGATAATTCCATTGGCTCAAGAAAGAAACGCTTCCTGTGCTGACCAAACTATCAAAATCACTTTGTAATTCTGTACTGGATAACATAAAATAGGCCGATCTGACAGGGCCTGTTCCAAAGCGATCCATGCCCTCGATACCGCTCATAAACTTGTATGCATTATTTGTATCGAGAGTTGTAGCCACCAAAGAAAAGTCGGTGATGCCCAAATTTGTCGGATTATCTCCATTTGAACCTCCGCCGGCGTTTAGTTGGCTAGCAGCTGAAACGATGTAGTCACGAAGGATAAGATCTTCAGCTTGTCTCATGGAGACAGCCAATCTTTCAGATACCCAAGCGAGTACCCCTTCCTGATCTTGGAGAATTACTTGTTCATTGATGATACATCCTGTACCAAAGAAGGCCATTTGAGCATCAATAATGTCACGTTGAGGTACTTGAGCCGGAGGGTCAATACCTGAGTTACCCAACTGTACTGTGGGCGGTGTTAAAGCACGTGGGCGCATAAATCTGCAAGTTGTGCCCCCATTGGCAGGCATAGAGATCTTATCGCACACTGTGATGTAGTTCATTGAAGGCGTAGGGACGTAGAGCATCGACGGAGCTAAACTCTGTAGAATCATCGGCCCAAGATTGCCAGTGGTCGTAATCGACATAGTAAATCCTTTACTTGTCATTTGATACGATATGATGATCGGTAGACGAGCCTACTTACGTCAGTTCTCGAACATATCTGGGCGGGGAGCGATACCCTATTACGCAATGCCTTTAACGTTAGGCCAACGTATTCCTCACTATATTAAATTAAATATTTTACTGTAATACCTGATTTATTTTTTTCGTTTTCCTTAAATCATGAAGCTGGCAATATATTAAGAATGAGAACAATAAAAAGATTTACACAAGTAGAAATCCAACAAATTTACTACTTACGCACTCAAGGTAAATCGGCTAATGAAATTTCTATTATTTTAAAAAGACACCTATCTGGAGTGATTTATCATTTACGAGCAATGGATAAGCACATATACATAAATAATATACCAATTAAAAAATATGTTAGATCAATAGCTTCACAAAGAGCCTCAGAAAGATTCAAGTCAATGAAATCTTTACTAAATAATGATATAATACAAAAGTTTTCAAACACTTTACCACTTCCAACAAATACCGAATTAAAAAATTTATCGGACAAGATTGAAGTCTTGGAACAACACATGGAAATTCTATTAGAAATTTTAAAGGAAAAATTATGATACTCGAAACGTCAGATTATTCGATATTTCAAAAACATTCTTCAAATAGAAATATTGATAAATCAAATTTAAATAAAATAATTAATTCAATCAAAGCAAGAAATTTACTGTATTTACGTCCTATTATAGTAAATAAAAACTTTGAAATTATTGATGGTCAACACAGATTAGAAGCAGCTAAATACTTGGAATTGCCTGTTTTTTATCAAATTCAGCCTGAAGCAGTTGATGAAGATATTATACTTCTTAACGATAACATGAAAAGATGGACGATCGATGATTATTTAAATTATTATCTTTCTAAAGGGAATATTGAATACACTAAACTAAATGAATTTATCAAAAGAAATAATATTGATTTAAGTATTGCCTTAGTTTTACTGGGGCGCAATGGGAAATTGTCAATTAATTTTCGCTCAGGTTCATTTAAATTTCCTGACAATATTGTCCGTATAAATAACAATCTATTTATGATCAATGAAGTAAAACAATTTATTATACTTAAGGGTTTTGGTCCTAAACTATTTTTGCAAAGAAATGCGTTTACTAAAACTTTAATTTCATTTTTAAATATTGAAGGTATGTTATTTGATAAATTTATGACTAAATTGGAATTAAATTTACAATGGCTTAGACCTTGTACCTCATATACGGACTATATGAACATATTTAAAAAGATTTATAATTATAAAAATCCCCATCCTATTTAAGAAGAAAAGGGCGCAGTTTAATGACGGCGCCCTTTTTCATTACTTTTTCTTGCCCTTATGGGCTTCTTTTTCTTTTTCAGCCATTGGCATTTTTTCTTTTTTGTGTTCTTTCTTGTGTTCTTTTTTTTCTTTGTGTTTCATTTTTAACCTAATCTTAGATTTGCTTTAAGTTTCTGCATTTGTTCGTAGGCACTTTTCTTGCCTGCTTCACTGAAGTCGCCTTGTGGCGCTCCTGCTGGTGTCGAAATGCCTGTAGGCTGATAGAAAGGACTTCGGCGATTGGCATCGATCTTGTCTTGGATAGAAGGTTGTTTCTGTTGTGGTTGATCAATCCCTAGTCTTTTAATCGAATGATAGACCAGTTTCTGTCTTTCAAAGCCTTCGGGCATTTGTAAAATTGTTTCTGCAAGATCAGGGGCTTTTTCGTAGAAATCTTGAGCATGTTCGCTCATGACTTTTGCAAAATCAGGATTGTTGTTAATCCAGTTATTTCTACGTTCTTCCTGTATAGCATCTTGTACGGCTCTCTGAATATCTGCCTTAGTCTCTTGCTTGATTTGTTGGCCGAATTTGGCCTGTTCTTTCTTGAGTTTCTTTTTATCTACATAGGGGTCGGCATCATCGTCGTCTTCTTCAATTGGCATTGCCTTTGCTTTCTTAATTTCTTCCAATTCTCTAGCAATGCGCTCTCTTTCTGATCTCTCTTGTGCTAATTGTCGTTCGTATTTTGATTCTAATTGTCGAAAGTTAAGTTCTTTATCACTAACTTTTGGTGCTTCACCTTGTGGCGTTGCTTCTACTGTCATATTTTTGCTCCTTTAACGCGGGTATGCGATATAATTTGAATTTAACTAAAATATTATTTATAAAACAACTAGAGTAGGGAGAAAATCATATATGAAAATTGATAGATTAGAAACTCACGACCGCTTACAGTATTTCATTGAGGATCAGCACAAAACTATCTGGAAAGGAGCCGATGATTGCCTCAAAAAGAATCCAGATTCACTCAAAATTCAAGACAAGTGCCATTACGTATATCTATTTGCGCATCCAAGGACTTGCGATGATGGTGTCAACAAGCGATTACTATGGCAACCTAGACTTACAAAGCCAAAAGCCCAGACTAATTCCTATCTTTTCAGAGCTAAATCGCATACCGATGAAGTAGAAATCTGCTGGCTTCTTCCACCTAGAGAGCATTGGTCGCAATATGATCAAGGGAATGTTTGTGAATCAAACTGGTGCGCTTGGAGCATTAATCAATTCAAATTCAATCGCAAGGACTTAGAAAAGTCTTTCCCAGATGATTTGACAGAAGAACAGGCTATGCAGATTTTCAAATCCATTTTACTAGAGTCTATTGCTACTAGGAATGAAATTTTAGTCGTTTAATTTAGCCTAGTTTTTTGGGTGGTTTTTTCAAGTTTAATGGTGGCACGGGATTAATTCCAACTGTAGAATCACGTATTGTGCCCATCTTGGCTCGTATGGCTGATCCATAATAGTCGCCCATACCTTTTTGACTTCTGGATGTGTGAAAGGATTTATTAAGCGGTTTTTTGCTGGCATTCATGAAGTAAACCTCTCCAAAGCCATTTGTTTAGGAAGCCGATTTTTTCGCCGCACTTATTGCAACAAGTGAGTTTTTTCATGAAATGTATTCTTGTTCAAGCATGCGAGGCGGAGCATAATCAGTATCCATAGTATCTACTCTACCAAATGGCATCGTTGGAACTTTTGATTTAGGATTATCTCTATGCCCGATAGGATTTCTATGACCTACGCCGTAATGCGAGCCTGCATCAACGTAACAACTTGTGCGCTCATCATATTGAGGACAGCGGAAATCCCATGGAGATTTCATTTTCTTGCCTTCTTTAGGGGCAATCGGATCTTTAAAACCAGAACGTACCATATTTACCTGCTAAAATTTCAACTTTGCACGGCTCATGCTCTAGGATCAAGTTGGAATCTCCTTTTCAGTCGTCTGCTTAAAGCGGACACGTGGCCACTGATTAGAAAGAGGGCGCAGCTTTTTAGACTGGCCCCCAAATTGAGGGGTAATTGCCTTAAGGTATCAACCAAAAGGGTTCCTCAATTAATATCTATAGCCTGGTTGTTTCATAGGACGACGCTTAATTTGCTTTTCGCTTTCTACTTGCGCAGCGCGAATAGCCTCTGTAGTGTCTTCATATTTCATAAGTTCCCCTGCACCTTCCGCAGAGCTTTCCATTTTCTCATGGACGCCTTTTGGGAAAGTTGGAGAGCCTTTTCCCCCAAAGAAACCGTGGTCATCTATGCGCATTCCGCCAGCCATTTTTACCTCTATGAGCTATTAGCCCGAATTGTTGTTTTTTCCTTAGTATATCTTTTTTGAAAATAGATTCAATCTTGATTATATCCCAGCCATTTCATTCGGATTTTGTTCAGGTATTCCCATAGGTTGCCCTTGATTTTGCCCTTGTCCCATGAGTTTTGATAAAAACTCATTAGCTGCTGATCTATTTGTAGCATCTTGCTTATCCCTATTTTCGTTTATTTCCTCGCGATAATCAAAACTTTCAATCTGAGAATTTTTAAGCAATGTTTCAATTTCTCCGTACTTTTGGATCGCTTCGAGTAATTTGGTTGTAGCTTCCATTTTCTCTTTTACGGATGTAGCATGATTTTTTGAAATCATCGATAATCTCTCCTCGAAAAGTCCGATGTTCGAATCACTTCTGCTATGGCGCTCTCTCGCTGATGCAAGATTGTTAGTTGCCTTAGTCATCAACTCTTGAAGCTTAGCATTCTCGATAGTATGGGCAAGTTCGGCCTGTTCTTGTTGCATTTGACTGGCTTGTTGCTCTTGTTGTTGCAGGAATTCAATGATTTCAGATTTTCCGGTGATATTGAGCTTAGGAATGATCTTAGATGGTGGGAAGACTTCTCTACCGAATGCTTGATTCATCTCCATCATTTGTTGGGCTTGCAAATTTTGCTGTGTAGGGGTTAGATCTGCTTCTTCTACCATTGTGTGGAACTTGGTGAAGACTTTGCTATAGAAATATGGGGAAGGCTCTTCACCGATGATTAGCTTAACTTTTTCGGCATTCCAGTTATTAAGAACAATTTGAAGAAGTCTTTCCCCTAAGATTTTATCGGAATAATCCCATTGATCAAAATATTTCTGAAACACCATGAGATTTGCGGCTGATTTCATAAGCATTGTGAGGCTTGAGATTTGCTTATCGTTTTGCCCGCTCCAATTCTCTAGATCTATCCCTGATGTTTTAAAGATAAGATCTGACATCTGTTCTGCTAGTGCTAAATCCGATTCTGGGACAGCTGATGGGATAATCTTCTCAACATCTGTCATTTCATAATCTTCATTGATCAGAACATCCCATCCTTGTCCCGATTTCTTTAGATTGTCCTCATTGGCCACAGCACCAACTTTACGTTTCCACCCTGCATTAATAGTTGCAGCCGTAATATCATTATTACTAATTACTTTATAATTAAATAAAAACTGTGGTGATCGCATAGTACGTATTAATGATCTAACACGTAAACTAGGATAATTATTATGCGGCTCATAGTTCCAATAGTATGGAATCATAGGACAACCATCAAAACCAAGGGGATTATCTCCTTGGAACATGAGTTGATCATTGAGAACGACTGCTAACTTCCAGCAAGGGACTTCAACTGTAACGGCTTCCATATCTGGGATATTGTAAAGCAACTGTTCCAGATTCTCATCGCCGCCTGCAAAGTCAAAAAATTGATTCCGCGATCTGCTGTAAAGCCGCTTTTTCTTTCTCTTCCACTTATACCACACATAAGAGAGGACCATAAGGTCGTTACGGGCTTGGTTATAGTTTTCTGGCAGGAAATAGAAGGAGCCATAACGTTGAGGCGTGCCCGCCATGGGTGTGATAGTATTGATTTTATCTGGAAATCTAGATTCAGCTTCTTCTTTTGAAATATATTCTTGAGTCCAAATAAAGTTTGCGTCCGAGGCGTCCGCGTTACGGAAAAAGGGATCAATCAAAAAAGAATTATACTCCCAAATCTTTATTTTAAGGGAGCCCTGTGCCTGATCATCCCCTGTAAAGTCAAGATATGGCTGTACAAGCACCATACCAGAAATAGCGGCTAATTCCTTGGCTTTACTCTTTTGTTCGTGCAGATCGCCTGCATTGGCTTCGTGGATGATAAGTTTTGTGTATTGGTCAACTGTAAGAGGGTCAGCGCCCTCCGATGCTTGAAACATCCATTGTTTGCGGTGTTGTCTTTCGTAGCCTGTCACCATATTGATCGGTTGCTGGCAAAGATTGAAATAGTATTGCTGGTTTGTGGCGCTCGATGGGGTGTAGGCAAAGTATTGGTTTACAAAGTTTTGAGCACCTGCATAGAAATAGGTATCGGTATTGGACTCTCTCCAACGCTCTTGTTCAATAGGGTTAAACTTGGCAAAGAGGTTGTCGAGCCACTGGCGGACGTTGCCTTGGTTAGGCTCTAATGCATTGTTCCAAGGGGGAAAATAAAATGCCAAAAATACCTCGTGAAATGTAAAGCAGCTTTACTTTGAAACATATCACTAAATATTTTATTTAATCAAGATAGGGGCTTTTCGGGTCGTTTGTTGCAATAGAAGCAATTAGGCTCTCCACAATTTGCTTCTTTCCATTCATTGCAGTTGGGACAGTAGTGGGCGTCAAAGCGATCGCTGTAGAGCAATTTTATATTGCATTTCTCGCAAAACCGGCAATCAAATAAGGAAACTTCTTTCATTCAATCTTGCCTCCCTTAATGTCGATGATCTTGCAGCCCATCCTCTCATATGCAGTATTGATCAGATCTTTGAAATATTGGATGGGTTTTTCCTCTTTTGTATATTCAAAAGTTATGACTTCTCTTAATGCAAGTCCGTCCATGCCTAAATCAAGTTTGGACATTAAGGAACTCAAATCTCGCAAAGAGGAATCTTGATAATAGAATTCGAAACGGTATTTTAGAGGCTTTGTCACGTAAATTTTCGGGGTGTAGGGTTAAATCTTCCTTGCATGTAATCGTTATTGTCTTGCTTATATGGCTGATATGGAGTAACTTTGTGCGTATATAGGGCATAGCGTGTGGCATCGATTGAGTGATCATCTTTCTTAAGTGGCTCATCATCCCCTTTTTCAGCGGCTTTCCCATCCCAGACATAAGATTCTAACTCGCGTATGAGATTATCGCAACAATCTAAAACGAAAAGGTTGCCCTTTTGCATTTCGGATGTCATGAAGGTGATTCCATTGAGTACGTCATTATCGGCGTCTACAACGTGAATGCCACGCTTTCTAAGCTCTAACTTGAATGCCGCGGCACTTGGGTCCACATAGACAGCTTTGACGCCGTAGGGCTCAAGGAAAGCCTGTACATCGTCTGCGTATTCACTATTTGTTTTCTGGCGCTCTCTTTTCTTGGAATCCCAGACATACTCTTTCTCTACCCATCTACAGATTCCACTCTGTGTATATTGCCCAGTGCTGATACCAATAAGCTGGCAGGCGAAGTTATTGACTGTGCCGTAGTCGATTCCTGCAATCCAGTATTCGGCGGCTCTTGGCGGCTTGCGTACAACGTGGATATTTTTGTCAAAAAAGTCGAAAATCGCTCCTTCTGCAAGGCACCATACGCCGAGGTAGTTCCGTTTATAGAACATTCCCGTTGAAGTATCTCTAAGATTTTGTTTATAAGCTTCGGGCAAGTAAGGGTTATCATCGATTGTCCAATGTAATGAATAAAAGTTTTTGTCTCCCTCTAGTCCCCTGTCTATCCATTGCTTAATGATATGGGTGGGGTGTTTGGGGTTCATCGCAGCAAATCCCATACTCCAATCTTTCGACAGGCGAGAGTTGATCATCTCGATGATGGATTGAGGATAGAGCGTCATTTCGTCGCATAAGACGAGGGAATAGGTATCACCTTGGAAATTACCCACTGCACCTTCATCTTTCGCTCCAAGGACAGTTATGACTTTGTCCCTGAAATAGAGCTTCTTACCTGACCAATTGCAAAAGGGGCGGAATATAGCGAGGGTGGGGTCTTCCATGATTAAGCGGATGACATTTCGATAGGCTGTGTCAAAGGTATGACCTACGATAAATATTTTTGAATCGGGGCAATCATTTGCCGCTTGCAAAAATCTAAATGTTGTTGCTACAGTTTTTCCAGCTCTTACAGCTCCATGGGCTATGTTCCAACGGGCTGTGCTGTTTATGATAAACTCTAGTTGTTTTGGGGCTAGCGGTAATGTCATAAACTTTTGTTTAGCATATCAATTATTTTTGGAGAAGCTCTAGATTTGAAGAACGGCCCTTACATTTTAGTCAAAGCACCCGCTGATTTTCCCGGAAAGAAGTATCGTGGAGTCTATGCCTATGAGCATACGGTTGTGTGGTGGTTGCATACTCGAATTATTCCGCCAGAGGGTTATCAAATACACCATAAAAACGAGTGCCGGACAGATAATAGGTTTGAGAATCTTGAAATGGTAAATGGTAGCACGCACACTAGGTTGCACAATGCTACCACAAAAAAGAAAGCATTTACCCTACTAGTCTGTGAATGGTGCAAAAAACCTTTTCAATTGGCTACAAAAAATTATAAAGTTAAAAGCAACCAAGGACAAAAGAATTTTTATTGTTCTCGCAGCTGTCTTTTTAGTAAACAAAAACAAGGGAAATATAACCTATTACACTGTAGCTCAGTAGGTAGAGCACGCGCCTGTTAAGCGCGTAGTCGTTGGTTCGAGCAACCAGTGTAGATTTAAAAAGATATATGCATATGAAATTTGAATATACAGAATTACCAGATCATATCATTGAAGAAATCACAGTTTTGAGAAAACAGATTTTAGATCTCTTGCTAGAGGTTTTGCTTCAAAATGATAGTTGTGTGTTTTTCGCGGCCTATATGGGGGCTTGTACCTCGTTGATTTTAGCCAGCTTTCATCAAAATCCCCAAGCTGTAAAATCTTGCGAAATGTTTCTTAATAAGTTCTTTGCTGATTACCACGCAGGGGAATTTAAAGACTTTAGCCTCGAGGAATGATATGAGTGTTACCAAATATGCTCAAATACCTCTGTCTGTAAAAGAAATCTCGAATCATCCCTACAGCTGTAAGTATATCATAAGGGACTATGGAGATTACAAGACTATCAGCAAAGTTTGTTTTATCAATGGGCAATGGGACTTAGCCTCTCGTGTAGATGCGTATATCTACTGGGTAAATCCTCATAGGCCTATGGAATGATGGAATATCCACAAATCACACTTGAAGCCACGCGCTTAATTTATCGTTTCTACGAGATAGAGCAATCAATTATTGAGTTGCGAACTGATCTTCTCAACAATGCCCCTATTATCTTATCCATAGAGCAAGACGCCCGTCTCATAGAGTTAGATAAAATACTGGATGAAGTAAATGAATTATACGATTTAATTACCTTAAAATATGGATACGATCAACTTAATTCCATATTAGATAAATTAGATTCAAAAATAGAATAAATCCCTTTTATAGTCATTTTCACCTAAAACATGTAAATATTCTTTTAATTTATTTTTCCTTGCCTAAATCCTGCATACAATGCTATATTGTATGGCATATTCGAAACCAAGGAGATACACAATGAAAACACAAGAAATAACAACCACAAACCTAGCAGATTTCTGTTATCGTGAAAGATGCATACTGGCCAACATTTTAGATAAATGGAATAGCTATGGGCTTCCCAAGGGCTTTAACGATGATGAAGTAGTCCCAATGTTAAATAAAGAAAGTGGATATGTATTTTTAACTAATGCAGATTATCAATGCGCAATGATGAACGGAAGCAAGCTAGAAATCTGGCACGTTTGCCCCAATTGCGGCTATGAAGGATTTGAAGAAGATTGCCAGCTAAATGATGATGGTTGTAACCAATGCAAGGAAGGAAAATAAAAAATGGATTATCAAGAAGACTTGAATGAATTAGGAAGAGAGATTGAGACTTTAATTGAATTTTACAAGGACAAATTGCCTGCTTACGAAATTGTAGCTCGACTTATTGCTGCTGGTGTGTCACTGTCACTAGCTCGTGCCCCTAATGATTTAGTGGGCATAAAAACAGTGCATGCCGCTATCGAAATAGGCATCTCTGAATTTGAAGAAAATCACTGCTAGAGGAAATATGAAAAGAAAAATAACAGCCTATTTATCCGATGAAACGGAGATTGCGCTTACCGAGATTTACTTAGCGCGATATAGAAATGATAGAAGTATTGATAAATCAAAAATTGTATGTGAAGCAATATTATTACTATATAATTTAGAATTTAGTGAATTTAAAGAAAAGGATAAATCAAATGACCTTCCAAGACGAAATTAGAGAACTAATCAAAAAGCAATCCAAAATAAACCCTAATGCATGTGATATATGCGATGCCCTTATATCCATATGTTGTGATATCGCTTTTGACTTTTTAGGAAAAGAGAAAGGACGAGATGAATTGTTCTACATGATTGATGATTATTACCTAGAGGAAAAAGTAAATGCTGAATAACAAGGAAAGCAAAATGTTCTGTGTGCGAATCCCCGTGGATTTGCACAATGTAGCCAAGTCTATGGCTTATTCTAAAGGATTGACGCTTCAAGATTGGATAATTTCTTTGATTGAAAAGGAGATTTATACTAAACATGAAGCCAAAACTTTAGACGATTTTAAAACATGGGGGAAATCCAATGAGAAAAACCGTGACAAATGAATCTCGCACTTTTTTAGAAATGACTTTACATTTAGATGAAGAGGAATCCTTAATTCTACGTGTCCCTACTTTTTGGGATGATATTAACAAACAGTGGATAGGGGCGATTAAAACCCCTAAAACAAATAAGTTACTAGCAGCGTCAGGTAAAGATTCATTTGAGCTTCAAAATAAATTTACCAAGCTTTTTTCTAAGTATTTTAATGATCCAGAAATGAGCAAAGAAATATATAGCATGTTCAAACCTTTGTATATTTGGGAAGCGACGGAATCAAAATGAAAAATGATGCCATTGAGGTTACTCAGAGTTTACCTACAAAACAGGAATTAGTGGATATGCTAATGGCGTTGAGCAGAAACTTACAAGAATTACCGCCGCAAGCACTTTATGCCCCTGTCAATCACGCTGATTTCGGCTCGCTAGTTTCATTGCTTTGCTCAATCTTTTTAGCTGATTGAAGGCAACTAAGTTGTTTAATCACCTCAAGATATTGATGTGTTGTATCGGCATCAACTTCAGGGGTAATATTTTCTTTTTGGTTAAGGCGTTGCTTGCCGAGCCAAATAAGCATGGTATTGTCGCGCCCTTTGACCGCTTTATCATATTGAGCTTGGCGTATAAAAACATTTCCTACGTCGTGGAGCCTCGAGGCATATTCGGTGAAAGGCATTCCTTTGTCCTTAACAACGCGGCTATAGAAATTATTGCAATGCATGTCGAAATAGGAAGCAATTTCTGTGCCCGGGCAACCAACTTTTAACATTTCGTCAACCTTGTCCCAGTTAATCGGTTTAGGTTTTCTACCCATCTTTTTGCCCATATTCACCTCAAAATCATTTCTGCCTTTATCTTTATATCATCAGGTTCGCCCTTAAATTCCGCAAGTAATTCTTTTAAACATTCTGAAATATATGGATCTTGCTCACTCATAGCGATAGCTTCATAGCAAAGAAAGCTTTTAGAAAGCCTTCGCTTCTCCTCGTCTCTTATTGTAATTGTTAGCTCAATGCTCATCGTCATACTCCATCTTTTTTTTCTGAACAAAATTCAACACCAAATCAAGAGCCGCTTGAAATCCCCTCGTATAGGCATTTTCTTTAAATATCTTATTCAGTTCCATTTGGTTATAGATATAGGTTACAATATCATTGTACATTTTTTTTCTCCCCGACACTTAACACATAAACACGAAATCCACGAGTATGGAATAGATAGGCTAGATTCTCTGCCAACGCGCCCCTCTTTTCCGCATCGTGTACATGTAGATTCAGATTCTTTTATCGCCTCGTCAATCAAATCATTTATTTCATCAGTTTCAGAACTTAAATAATATCTTAATGATCCAAATTTTTCTTTGATAGCAATAGGGTAAACATCTTCTATTTGTTCCCTTTTACAAATTTTAATAATTTTTTCTGTAAGAATTTCAATTAATTTATACCATCCGGGGCCGCAATCAATAGTCTCACATTTTTTAAAAAACTCTGGATATTTTAAGACAAGAGGCAAGTAGACATCGCATGAAACAGTTAAGGCTTGGTTACATCTTTCCATCTGGGTGTCATTGGTGGCTTCTTTTTCGACGTTTTCTTTTCCTTGGGCTTCCATGGCGCTAATTCTCTTCCTTCTATCACAATGATATTTTTATTTTTAAAATAAACATTTTCATAATCTTGCACGATTGCATTTAAAATTTTTCTGGAATACAGCAACCCAAATCTATATTTTCTTGCCAAAAGCAATGTGGATAAAACCCCAAATTTATTCAATAACTCTATATGATCTTTCGTATACATGGTCTGATAATTACCGTTTTGTTGTAAATAAATATATTTTCAACCGTTTAAACTCAGATACTTGTAAAAAGCACTGTAAATTAAAATTTTGAACTTCGAAAAAATGCCCCCACAACCCTATGTGAACTGGGTCTAATTTTTATATGTTTTGCCTCTTTAAAACGGTAAATCTTGCGCTGGATTTGCCTTTTCAAATAAAGACGCATCAAAGTTAGAGGCTGGCACTTCCTCAATACCATTCTCAATACAAAATCTTTTAACCTGTTCGTTCATGGATTCCATAAGCTGGCCATTATAGGCGTGTGTTTCAAATTCCGCGTACCGGAAATATTTTGGCTGCCCATTCACTTCTCTTTGAAAAGAGGGCAGGTTAAACCATTTCTTATCGCCGCTTTGCACATGGGCTATTTTTCTGAAAATTAGTACAGCCGGCTTTTCAATTTTTACCTTGATATCCGCATACCCTATTGTTTTATTCTTATTCGCTCTTTCATAGTATAAGATTTCCATTAGCTACCCGCTTTCATAAGTTGAAAATTTAAATATACCTCGCATTTACGGCGCATAATATCCATAAAATCGAGGAGTTGCCCGATTTCCGTTACAGCATCAGATGATCTCTTCTTGTCCAAGATGTTCAAATACTCAAGTAAAATCTTGAATTGTTCCCTAATGGGCTCGTAAATGCTTTTCTTAGTTATTTTTTGTGCATCGCTTTTAAGGTTGATGCTAGCTGTGCTCTTTTGCGTGTCTTTGGGTTTTTCGAATGTTCGGCCGCTTCTAACTTCGATGCGGGAATTTTCTGGCCCTTTTTTACGTTTAGGGATTTTCGCAGACTGCCTTTTTCCTTTATTGCCTCTTGAATCCATTTTTTTTCACTCATTTTGGTTTCCATAAATTCGTCGTTGAAATATAGTGCCCCCGGATAATATATCCGTTCCTTAATCATTCACTCACTGAGCACCCCCTTGATTGGGGGTGTTTTTATTTTTTGGAACTTAAGATCATGAACCTATACAAGGTTCGCATTAAGTCACGAATTTCCTCTTCATCTTGCCCGGCTGCATATTCTCCCAGACGATCTAGCAAAAAATCCATGCGCTCCAAATTTGGAATGTTATTTTTAGCAAAGAAGTTGTCAATGATATTTTTTAACGCAGTTCTCCACGGAATCACTTTTTCTTTTTCATTTTTTTGCATGACTCGATCTCTTTGTCAAATTTCTTGTCCATTTTCATAAGCTTCGAAATATCTTTCTTTGCCTTTTTCTTGTCGTTCTTTTCAACATCTTTTTTTACTTTTTTAATTTGCTTGTCCACGATGTTCCCCATATGGTTTAAAAACATTTCTATCAATTTAGTAACCTCTTTACACCCGTCTACGACAAACGCATGTGGCTTTAAATTGGCTCGTGTTTTGTTAATTTGTCTCTCTAAAGATTTCAACATTCTATGTCCTTTATTTCTTTTTTTTAGGTATTTTCGCGCCTGATTTTCTAGCAACGTTTAATGCAATTGCTATAGCCTGTTTCTGCGGCTTGCCCCCTTCTTCCATCTCAGTTTTGATGTTCTGGCTGATAACTTTCTTGCTTTTTCCTTTGGCTAACGGCATTATAAACTCCTTTTTTTTAGAGGCATTATGGATAAATGTAAAGTATGCAATAATTTATTTAAAAGAAAATATCCCAAGGGCGGTTTGCGCCAAATATATTGTTCTAAAAAATGTAGATACACCGATTCATATGTAGAAAAAACTTGCATTACGTGCGAAAAAATATTTGTAAAGAATATTTTATCTACTAAGTCGGATGTGTATTGTTCTTTAGCTTGCATTCAAAGAAATCCTTGCCAGTTGTGCGGGAAAATTATAACCGGGAGAAAAACTTTTCAAAGTGGAGAAAAAATGTTTTGTTCTCGGAAATGTTCGAATTTTGTCCACAGAACTCTGAATTCTAAAATTGCATATATGGCTAAAGGCTATGCGCGCTCTATTAAAGATCATGGAAAAATCATATGTAATCGCTGTGGATATGATGATATAAATGTTTTGATAGTTCATCACCTTGATAGCAATCGTCTCAATAATGAAATTACAAATCTTGAAACGTTGTGTGCAAATTGTCATCACAAAATTCATTGGGGAGATAGTGAAAAACGCTTGAAATGCGCTCAACTGGCTCTTATGATTTCTAACCATTAATCTTGCTTTTTCCCTTCTTCAATGGCATACTGCCCCCTTAATTCAAGCGTTTTGTTGATTTCTTGGATTTCCTTATAGATAAACAACATTAAAATTATAATTACAAGTCTTGCTAACATATTTGTTCCCATCCTTCCCTTTCTTTCCAAAAGAGTATTTTATCTCCTGATTTCAATCGCAAGCCCTCCCATTTAATCCCAGTCCACCAAACAGGTATAGCCTTACCTTCACCCTTACCCCACACTAGATCGTACAACAGCGGCCTTGCAAACGATTCCTTGACCCATCCATCGCAATCCATCGGACAATCTTTGATTGTAAAGTCAAATTTCCCGATCTGATGTGGCTCAGATCTAGTTTTCCAGCGCTGCCTTTTCACTTAAACCAATCTCCTTTGACTAAGATTAAATTCTCTTCAGGAAAATATTTGTGAAATCTCTTAATTTTTGTGAGACTTTTTTTATCAAAGTAACCCTTGACCTCAACCCAGTAGTGGGTGCCGTCTGGGTTGGTAATTTTAAAATCCGGCAGGTAACTTCTTGTGCCGCGTCGGATGTTTTCAAACCAAAAAGTTTTTGGCTCATGTTCCCACTCCTTGATTGCTTTTGCTTTTTTTAAGCCCTCTAGATAGAGGGCATACTTGTACTCCCAGTTAGAGCGAAAGAAAATGCGGCGATCACCCACCTGGTGCCAGCTTTGCTTGGCCTCAAAGGTTCTTCTCTTTCCCGCAATTTTCAATCGCCTCCTAACCATCATTTTTTACCTACATTCCTTGACTTCTTAAATCTTCATTTTCCCAAAGAGTTATGATGGTATTCTCAGAAGAAAATAATCTGCTCGCCGTTCTTGGTTCATACATTTGAGAAATTTGAGACTTATTTAAGTTTGAGGTAAAAACCGTAGGCTTCTCCATGTTGTAGCGAATGTCTATTGCATTGAACATCACTTCTTTACGCCAATCATTTGGAGGTGTAGAGCCTATATCGTCGATGAATACAAACCCATCATCCAAACACAATCCCAATGTCTCCATGTAATCTTGGTTGCTGTCAATTGCATCTCTGAGACGTGCGTATAATTTTGCTTCTTTCCAATAACGCACAGTGTCATAACGCCGAAAAACAAAATCAACTAAAGCCGCACAAAGGTAAGTTTTACCCGTTCCTGGAGGACCGAGCAACACAAGATTATTTTTCCCATTTTTCATCCAAGCCCATATTCTTTCGACATCTTCGCTATGAAAGCTCTTGTCAATTGAGCATCCTCTGGCGTTCTTGTAGCGCGCGCCGAAGTGAGTTTCCTTGAAGTTGTCGGCTCTTCGCTGAAGGGCATCGCTTCTTTGCTGTAATTGTTCTTCATTGCTTTCAAATTGCATTTTTCAATCTCCATTTTTGATTCTAGTTTAGCAATATTTTTTTTTATTCCCGAAGGGGATACGATGACACTTTTCCAAAAATCGTCCTTAAAAATCCAACAAATTAAGGCAGTTAGATGAGAAAAGCTTTTCTTTTTCAGAAGCTGATCAAAGATTTTAGGCCAGTTTAAGGTGCTGTCGTTAAAGTGCGGATTAACATAAGAAATTTCCTGCTTGAGTTTTTCACTCAACTCCTGAGCCTCTGGCGAAGGTTTGTGCAGAAGTTCGGGCGAAGATTTTTGAGGAGATGTAAGAGGAGAGATATCATTAGTAGTATTATTATATATATAAGGAGAAGGGGTACCCCTTTGGACATTAATGTCCCCTCGATCGGGACATTTTTGTCCCTTCGCAAAAATTTTTTGAGAATCAGGTGTAACCCAAATTTTCCTACTAACTTTTATACCCTCTTTTTTCACTTCAACCTTTATGAATCCCAAGTTCTTTAAAGATTCGAGCCATCTTTTGATTGTCCTAATATCTACATCATAAAATTCAGCGAAATATTTATTGGATGCCCAGCAAAAACCGTATTGATTTGCTAACGATGTAAGTTCTGCATAAAAAAGTTTTGCGTTAGGTTCAAGATCTTTGCAATATCTCACTGTACCAGGAATAACAGCGTAAAAAGCTCTTTGCGGAATTTGATCATTCATGTTATATTACCCTTATTGTAAGAAGTATCTTCCTTTTGGGCGTCCGGTTGTTGGGACGCCCTTTTTATTTTGAAAGATACATGTTTTTTCTTGTTGCCACGTTTTGCCATTTATGGCAAACTGTGTGGAGTTTAACAAAAAAAAACCTCCTAGTTTCAAACAAAAGGGGCTTTCTTTTGTCAGACTTCAAAAACTTTGAGCCATCAAAAAAGCTCATGTAGTTAATCCTTGTTCTTTAGCTTACCCGGGCGCCAACCCATAGTGTAAGCAGTTGTTTTAGTCACAGCCCCCACCCTGGGGGCTTTTTCTTTGTATTGAAATCTATGCCCTAAATAGAGATAGATGACAAGAATTTTTTAAAAAAGTCTGGAGCATGTTAATCTAATTTAAAGACGCTTGCAACGAAAATCTTCATGAGATTCACTTAAAATAAATTTTGGCACACTGCTCTTTTTCATCCCACTCAACTCTAAAAAAACCTTTTTTATTAAAGGCATGGTCGACAAAGTCGGCTAAATTAAGCTCTCCATAGGTTAATTCGATCATCTTTTTCCAATATTTCTCAGGCCATTCTCGATATTCGCAGAGATATTGAGTAAACCGTATGGACTCTGTCCCTAATTGTTTTGCCATCCAGTTTAACCTAATCCCCTTGTCTGCGGAAAATTTCCGTATCTTTTCTGCTACGCTCATTTCTTTCCTTTTTTCTGTTTACTTAAAAGTTACGTTTTTGTTATCATGCATCATAACGAACAAGGACCTTTAAATCAAGAGGGAAAAATGGACGAGATCATGGAGATCGTAGACAAAATAAATGCCGCTAGTCTAAGGATGGAGGAAACGGCATTAAAATATTTAGTGATGTTAGAAGAGTTGGAAGCATTAGAACAAGAGGTTGCAAACAATGGATCTTGAAGACAAAAGAGCGCTCTACCCGCGTGTGAGCGACATAATCGGAAAACAAAACGGGGATGAACTGAAAAGCGTTCCCTTAGAAGTACTGGCCAATGCCTGCATTAGAGGGGAGAAGATTCACCGCTATTGCACAGCCTGGTTAAATAATCTTTGGGTAGATGATATTGAGGCGGAATATGTCCCCTATTTTGAATCTTTCAAAGAGTGGGCACAAGAAAATATTGCGAATTGCTGTTATTCAAACGTAAGGCTTTATGACGATGTAAAGCGTTTTACAGGTGAGTTTGACATGATTGTAAAGCTCACAAATGGAAAGCTGGCTTTACTGGATATAAAAACCTCGTGCAACAAGTCAAAAACATGGCCTGTCCAGCTGGCAGCATATATTCACTTATGCAAAGAAAATGGGTATATTTTTGATACGGTTTACAACATCCACTTGAAGAAAGTAAAGCCAGCGGAGTTTGAAGAAATAGAGGGGAAGAAAGTGCTAGTTTCTCCCCCCAAGGTGAAAACATGTGCAATTGAATATATCGATATGAATCCTTTTTGGGAAATATTTTCTAGTGCTCTTAAGTGCTACGATTATTTTGATAGGAAGGAGGTAAAAGAATGTTGAGATCTGAACCATATTTCGATGAATGGAAGGAACAGATTTTGCCTTACCGATGCCGATTGAGAATTGATGAGGTTATGACTGACATTTTGGGACGAGGTGACCGTACAAGATTTCAGAAAATCTATGATGCTATTTATGAGCTAGTAGAGGGAGATATCGAAGAAGAACATATTGACGAACAAGGAGATAATACATGAAAAATTTAGGAAAATTGAAAGAATTTTGTGATGAAAAACACAGAAAAATGGAAGAAATTAATCAAGATATAAAAGATCTAGAAGAACAATTGAAAAGATCCGGATTTTTAAAATTTTCATTGAAACCATTTGCAACTAGTCATTTAAGTCTTTTTTGGTGTCATGTTGAAAGACGCTTGCTGTGTGGAGAAAATTTTGCACATGGATTTGTAAAGCCTTTAATTGAATGTGATATGGAAACAAGAATAAAAATGCATGTATTTTTAGACAGATTTATTGATGAAATACTTATTAATGCAAAAGGAGAATAACATGAGTTTACAAACATTTGCCTCTATCCCATCCGAGACAGAGCTTAAATCTTATCAAATCGTGGCTACAATTGCCGCAAACAACCCCCACTGGAAAAAGCTGGGAGGAAACGGAAAGCCGGAAGAAGTGACAGCGACAATCCTTTCAGTGATGCTTTTGGCCAGAGAATTGGGATTTAGCCCCATGGTGGCGATCAGTGGAGGAATAAACAATATCCAAGGAAAGTTTGAAATTAGCGCAAGGCTTATGAATCAGGCAATGCGCTCCCGAGGACATAAAATGCAAGTGCGCGTGCTTACCGATGAAGTTTGTACTATTTGGGGAAAGCGTAAGGACACCGGAGAAGAAATGGAAGTGACCTACCATATTGAAGAAGCCAGACGTTCTGGCTTAGTCAAAGACGGGGGCCCTTGGAAGAAGATCCCGCAGGACATGCTTTTCGCTCGTTGTATGTCACGATTAACAAGAAGGCTAGCCCCTGACTGCATCGGAACCTGTTATGGTGAAGGAGAGCTTCAGGAAACGATCTTGAAGCAATCCCCAGAATCTATCGAGCTGCCCAAGAAAGAGGAGTTTGAGTGTGCAGACATTGAGCCAGTCTCAGAAACGGTTTTGGAATTGCCTGAAACTGTAAACCGGAATCGGATTGAGGAATTCATTTCCGAGTCGGCTTTACAGACAAAGAAAACTATAGCCGACGTTAAAAAAAGAGCGTCTGAAAATCTACAGGGATTTCTTAAGATCTTCGGTATGTGGGAGGAAAAAAAATATCCCAAAACAGAAGAAAATTTCTCTTTCGATCTTTTGGAAAATGCAGTTTAATTGATATAGTGCGAAATGCAAAAAAGTCGTTGGCGGGAAGCTCGTAAGGCGGTCTTACGGCTTCCCGTTTTTTTTACCAGGAATAAACTGCCTGGAATTCTATGCGCCTGTTATTGTCCAAGCCGCTGTAATCATCATAAAGCGTAAACTTACTCTCAAGAAGTAAAGAATCTGCCAGAGCATAACTCGCCTTTAACTGGGCTCCCTTTCTGAATCCCTTGAAGTCAATGTCTGAAACACATTGGCTCTTAGCTGAGTGAAAACAAACATCAAATGAAAAATCGCCTGTTTTTTTGATTTTACCGAGAGTAAAACCTATATAGAACCCATCGTTATTATTTCTATGTTGGTGATTAAGCAAATAAGCGCCATATACAAGCGTTTCTAAAACTTCATAAGACATTGTGATTTGAGAAATTGTGAAATGGTAATCGGGATCAAAAACAGGATGGCCATTGACCTTAACGACAGGTGAATTCCATTCTGTAAATGAATATTTCAAAGTCAAAGGACAGGCGGCAATATGGCTGAATACAGCTTCTCCGATCCAGGCATAATGGTTATTAGCTGTATTTACAATATGGGGGCCACCATGGACGACAAAATCAAATAATCCAATCTGATTAAAACTGTAAATCAAGTGCGCTCCGTTGAAATTGGAGTTAAATTGCATCTTGCTGTCAAACATCGATTCCATTTTATTTCTGCCGATTTCGATACCCAGAGTCATTTTTTCAGATTCATAAAATCTCCAACCCAGAAAAGCTTTTTCTAACCAGATACGGCTATCTTTTCCGTTAAAAGTAGCGGCATTCATTTTTACAGATACCCATGACTTATCTGTGAAATAATCACACCACATCGCCGTCTCTGTTTTAAAGCCATGTGCGTCAATTCCGCCCCATTCTGAGCGCCACTTTGTACGTACATCTCCGTGTAAATTTATATTTTTTAGCAAGTTATTGTTGGATGCAAAAAGTCCGTTGACTAATAATAGCGGCAAAAATATAAATTTGATCGCATACTTCATTGTTTTCTCCTTAGTTGAAGCCGGAACTCTCCGGCTTTTCTTTTAAAATTAATCATTATAAGTGGTTGCCATAGCATAGATCGCCCATAACATGAAAGCAAATGCTACGAAAAAAAAAGCAATTAGAAATCTCATGCGAGATCTCCATCACTTGGCTTTCTGGGGCCACCTCCAGGTAAATGGGGATGGGGGATGAAATCAGGAGGCCAGAACTCACTCGACTGCTGATCATCGTCTTTCACTTCGCAATGTTGGTGAGCCATACTTGTCCCAAAAAGGACGAGTACAAACGCGGTCAAATAAAGAGCGTTTCTGATTTTCCAAACCAATTTATCTTTCATTTTCCTCCAATTTTTTTGATGTTTCATCTGCAATTTTTGCACTGCGGCATAGGCTAAGCGCAGAGACAAATGTGACCACGACAATAAAAAATACTATAAGCATCATTGCCCCTTTAAAATCAGAATGTCAGGTAAACAAATTTAAGAAAATGAGAAAAATTAGACAAAAAAATATTTTATGGTCTGATTTTAGACAAGTAAAAGTTTAATTGGTAAAGTAGAAACCATTCATGGCAAATTCAAATGTATTAGAGATTTGTGTATTTGTAAGGTTGGCTAAAGCCAAAGTGGAACTAACCTGATAAAATAACCCTGATGTTGCACTATTATTCATTTGTAGAAGCAGTGTTTGGTAAGAGGCTGTCAATGTGCAATTCTGCATCAGTGTCACCCCGACATTATTATTAGTCCCGTTTGCACCGGATGCAACAGGGAACCCAGTTACTGCAACATTTCCTACTTGAGCTCCCTTGCTTGAAAGAACTACATGTAAGCTATAATAAATAATTGAACCGAGTTGATAATAATAGCCCACTTGACCTGTATAGGTTATGCCAGTGGTAGACCCTCCAATACTTATGGCAGGAGTAAAAGAAGTAACAGTTGCTGTTTGAGTAGTAGTATTTATGAGTTTGCTCGTAACAAAATTATTCAGTCCACTGACTAATGTTCCAGCGCCAGTAATCGCGTTGGTATTAGATGAATTAATAGAATTAAATTCCACTGAAGCGCCAGCTCCCGTTCCAATTGAAATACAAGAAGCTGTTCCGCTAGAAATACGATTATGACGAGCTGCGCTTCCTACTCCTGTGCCATTAAAGGTTAGTCCTGTAGAATTAGTCGTATCTGTATTTACTTCGCTATATTTTATTAGCATAGTCCCAGTGCTAGTGGTTGAAATAGGACTAAATAAAATGCTATAAACAATATTGACAGCACCTGCTGAATTAGAAAATGTTGTGGTTGAATTCCCGGTATTAGTGACATATGCATTTGAAATGCTTAGAGTTCCAGCGCTAGATTGACTGTATAAGGCTATTCCTGTAGTCCCTATATTACCTGTGCAATATTCAAGATTAATTTGTGATGATGAACTTGAGCTTGTATAAGAAATTCCAGTATTATTCGTGCAATTAAGATTACAGTCATTAAGATTAACAACCGAAGCAGCTGATCCAGTAACTGCCAACAAAAAATCACTATTAGTTTTTAATTCAATTCCAGTAATATTTACAGACCCGGCGCCTGTGAATGTCATTTTACCCACTATAGTGACATTGGCAGAACCACCTTGAAGTCCTGAATCACAAACAAATGCTGTTAAATTTACATTGGCAGTAAGCGTTAAATTTTCTGTATATGTCCCTGGACGAATAAAAATTGTATCGCCTGAAGAAGCCGAAGTTAAGGCAGATGCAATAGTTGTGTGAGTGCCATCCGAAGCTGTTGCGGAGACTATCCACTTTGCTGTTCCGAAAGTATTTGTGCTCAACTGCTGAACCATTATGCCACCGTCCAATTGCCTACTGCATTAAGTGCTATCCATTGGGATGTTGCAGCTCTATAAAAAAGCTCTAATGAATCCCCTCTTGCTGTATTTGTAAAAGTTCCTGCGACACTTGAGGCGCTTGCAGATAATCTAATTGTCTGACCGGGGCTTGCTGTAACAACAACGGCACTCGCTGTATCGCAAACAATTTTTACAGTATAGCCTTGTGCAGGCACAGCTGGGAGAGTTTGGGTAGAGGCAGCGGTGACAAAATAGCCTGTATTGGAAGCGAGAGTTGAGGAAATGCCGATATCGATCCAAGTAAATAGAGGGCTTTTTAGTGAAACAAAGCCACTTGTGTCTACAGTAAATTGAGACGAATTAAAAGCGGATGTGCCTACCTTTGTGCCATCGCTAGCTGCAATTGCTCTTGAATATGGTTGCCAGCTAACAGTTGCAAGAGTCAATGTGCCTGCAAAAGAGGAGTTATTTAAAAAAACTAAATCCGAATAAGTGAATGTTCCTGCTCCAGAGCCAGAGATTGCTGGATTATTAGTTGAATTTATAATGGATGTAGCTACTTGAATAGCAGCCGATGATGACATTGTAATAGAAGGATTTGTGCCACCAGTGAAACGACATGTATTTAAATTCCCTGTAGCATTTCCAGAAAATGTTACCTGTCCAGCGAATTGACAATCATCTAAGGTTATATTTGAGCCATTTCCAAAATTGATTGGACAGCTAAAATTAATTCCAGTCCCAAACACGACCCCACTGAGTGCCATAACATTTGTTCCAAATCCAATGCCGCAATCAAATGCAAATAATGTTGCGCCGGATGAATTATTTATTCCTCCATCATTGACGGCAAAAGGCGCTCCTGCAGCACTAGGATTATTATCCCAAAATTCAAAAATACCTGTCCAATTAGGAAGATTTAAGAAATAGCCATTTTGAACAGCTGATTCACAATTTAAAAAAACAATATGAGTTGTACCAGCTGCTGCACTATTAAAAATATGAGAAGTATTTTGAAAATAGATGCTGTTGAATCCAATATGGCCGGAGATAGGAGGAGTATGCTGCCCAATAATTGAGGTACTAGCTCCCTGATTTTGAGAAACAGCAGGAGTACCATACAAATCAACTTTATCAAATAAAGTGAGATTTTCTGTGTATGTTCCTGGTTGGATATATACTACTCCACCACCTGCTGCATTGGCAGCGTTTATTCCAGCTTGAATTGTTTGATAGCCGGCAGATCCGACAGTACCTACAACAAAGGGAGTAATTGGATAGGCATTGACGCGTGGATCAATAAAAAGTGTGTGTGAGCCAGCATTACCTCTTGTTGTATAAAGAGTTTCGCCGAGTACATTGATAACGCCTGAACCGTCTGGCCCGACAGAAATTCCATCATTTCCTTTAAGATCTAAAACAGATCCTGGAGGAGGTGGGATATTGTTTACACTGATAATCCCTGCTTGGCTCATTTACTCACCTCGGCCAAAAATAACCACTACATAAACAGAGCCTGTGGATGGGGTTCCTTTGACAAAAACCTGGGTGCCGTTTTGAAAAACAAAGGTAGAATTAGATCCGGTTTTATTTGTCGTGCAATCGTAAAGAGTAAAACCGCCAGCTGGGATAAAATCATTGTCATTTACTCCATCAAAGCTGACGGTCAAATCGCCATTTGTATTATTGACGATTTTAAATAGTCGCATAGCATGGGTAAAAGCTCCTCCAACTGTTGCATATGTACCTGAAATGCTCCCAGCTGCAAGAGATCTTAAACCGTCTACGCGTACTACTTGTGAACTCATTCTATTTCTTCTACTTTTACTTCTTGGGCTTCTTGTTGTGTTTTATACATTTCGATTTGTTCTGCACCTTTAGAATGAAGAATTTCTGCGGCTTGCATTACTTCTTCCCATGTCATTGGAACTGCAAATTCAAATCTCACCTGTTTTCCGTTTACTTCGATGTCATCAATAATCGCTCTGCTCTTTATCATTACTTTCCTCTTAGTTATTAGCTTAATACCCACAAGTTAGTAAGAATATTATCACCGGCACCAACTGCGCCAGGTCCATTATTCTTTAAGTGGAAAATAACTTGACCTGCAGATTGAGTCAACCCTAACAAAGTCATTTGAGCATTATTTGTAGAAGCATTTAAGTTTGATACAGATGCAATTAAACATGAAGTAGTTAAAATATTGCTGTTAACAATAGTTAAATCTAAAGTAGCTGCTGCCCCAGTTGAGAATCCTGTCCATGTAGCACAGCATACTCTGTTGTTCATGGTTACAGAAACAGTGGCAGATGCGGTTGAACTTGTGGCTGGAACCATCTGAACGTTACCGGCTGAACTAAACTTGATACCTGTAGCCCCAGTCCCTGCCTGTAAAGTCAGAGATGCAGACGCTGTAGTCGATCCAATTGTCAAAACGTTTGCTTGGGCAGATGTACCCATGTTGATTGTCTTGACAGCTGCACCTGTACCAATCGAAATTGTGGTAGCAGATGCATCTGTTGAAATACCCAAAGCACCTGTACCTGAGTTTGCTGTCAGAGTTCCATTTGTAGAAGTAATCGCCAGAGCGCCAGAGCCGGACTGAACAGTTGTGGCACTTGTTGTGTTAGTACTTCCCAAGGTGACCGTTTTAACGCCGGCGCCTGTTCCCAAGTTAACGGTAGTTGTGGTTGCGTCAGCGGAAACTCCAATGGTTCCTGTGCCTGAATTGGCGGTAATTGTACCGTTTGATGTAGTGATGGCAAGAGCACCGGAGCCTGTTTGCACTGTGGTTGTGCTTGTAGTGTTGGTTGAACCCAATGTTACTGTTTTTGCCCCTGCACCAGTTCCCAGATTTACAGTTGTGGCTGTTGCATCCGCTGAAACCCCTATTGTTCCAGTACCAGAATTTACTGTAATCGCACCGTTTGTGGCTGTGATTGCCAGGGTTCCTGAACCACTCTGTACAGTTGTCGCGGATGTAGTATTGGTTGATCCCAGAGTTACAGTTTTAACTCCAGCCCCTGTACCCAAATTGACTGTGTTATTTGTCGCGTCTGAGCTTACAGAAACTGTTCCTGTGCCAGAGTTTGCAGTGATTGCCCCGTTTGTGGCTGTAATGGCTAATGTACCGCTTCCAGATTGAACAGTCGTTGCAGAAGTGGTATTTGTCGATCCTAATGTAACGGTTTTGGCACCAGCCCCTGTTCCAACGTTTACAGTTGTCGCCGCGGCATCTGTGCTGATACCAATAGTTCCTGTTCCGGAATTTAAGGTAATCGCACCGTTTCCTGTTGTCCAAGTAAAGCCACCACTTCCAGACTGTAAAGTCAGGGAAGAAGTTGTGTTTGTTGAGCCTAGAGTTACCGCATTCGCGCCCGCGCCTGTGGCGATGTTGACCGTTTTTCCACCTGTGGAGTTTGCGATATTGATTGTTTGAGCCCCTGTACCACCCAAAATTGTGGCTGTACCAGTATTTGCTCCTGTACCCCCAAAATTGATGGTTCCGGAAGTTGTAGAAGGAGCAAATGTATATGTGCTTGTAGCAGCACCATCTAAGCTAAAGTTACCTGTTCCGACCAGCATGCTAATAGCAGCCGCTCCGGTTGTTGAGCCAATTGTAGTAATGTGAGCAGCAGCCCCTGTCGCCAGGTTTAATGCTCCGGCTCTTGTGCCTGTAAGAACATTTAATGTCTGCGTTCCTGCCGTACCATTACCACTCAAGATATTAACGGTTGAGTTAGCGCCAGAAGCCCCGGCGTTAATATTTGTGGTATTTGCAGAAGTGTTTGCACCATTGTTGATTGAAACTGTATTGCCGCCGGCTGTACCGTTTGCGATATTAACGGTTGTTGTGCCGGCCCCTGCGCCGATTGCTACAATGTTTGTGCCAGAAGAAGAACCTAGGGTAATTGTTCCTGTTTCAGCCGTTCCGCCGATTGTAATTGTTCCAGTAGTGGTGCTGGCGCCGATTGCATATGTTGAACTGGCTGCACCATCTAAACTGAAATTGCCTGTACCAACTCTTTGTGTTAAAGAAGCAGCGCCTGTGGTTGAGCCAATTGTGATAGTATGAGCTGCGGCTGAGCTACCGATACCGATTGCTCTGGCAACTGTTCCCACCCCTAAATTAACTGCATCTCCTGAATTATCAGAACCAAGGTTTAACGCTGTACCGGCAGTAAGAATTGTTGCACTTCCGGAAAGAGATGAAAGACCACTAGCAGCTAGCGTTGTAAAGCTACCCGCAGCTGGAGTTGTTGACCCGATAGCTGGGGGAGCAGCAAATACAGCAGGAAGGTTTGATGGAATAATAAAAGTATTGGTGCTTACGACGCCAGCAACTGCCTGAGCATTTGTAGCTAAAAATCCAATACCTTTTACAACTGTGGTGGCATCTGGGGCACCTGCAATTGCCAAGTTATCAGCATAGAATTTAGTTGCGACCGGCTCATTATTGTCTGTTAGCTTTACTGTACCGAATGCAGTTGTGGTGGCAGGTGAGTTTCCGCCAGTTGTCCAGCTAACACCATTAAAAATATATTCCGTTGGAGGAGAAGCAGACTTATCGAAAAATTGCTGGCCTAAAACTCCTTTAAAACTCGCAGGTGGTGGCCCAAATCCTGAAAGAGGAGAAGGGGCGACGTTGACTAATCCACCAATACCATATGCTAAACTCACTTTGAAACCTCTTTGTTATGAAGCTTCAATGTAAAGCAGTTTTACATAGAAAATATATAGTCAAAATTTTAAATTAAAGATATTCACAATCTACACTTTGTTTAGTAAAATATATGGAAGATAAAGACTTAACAGATAAAGACATAGATAGGCTTCAAGAAATTTTAAATCAAAATTCTGTTTTAAATGGGGAGTGCATTGAATGGACTGGAAAATTGTCTCAAGGATATGGTCGATTTATGGCGTTCAAAAAATCGTGGGGAGCCCATAGAGCTGCTTACTTGGTAACCAATAGATTTATTCCTGAAGGGCTTTTCATTTGCCACAAATGTAATAATAGAAAATGCATTAATCCCGATCATTTATATGCTGGAACTCCAAAACAAAATTCTCAAGACCTTAAGAACTCAGGATATTATCATATAGTAAGAGAAAAAATAGTAAAAAGTAGGAAATATAATTTAAAAATAAGAGAAACAAATTTTAACAAATACTTATCCGAATATCTGACAGTAAAGGAAGTTTCAAGTATATTAAATGTTCATCCAAACACTATATTAAATTGCTTACATAATGGACATATACAAGGCATACGTACAGGCATTGGGAGTCGTTCATCTTATAGAATACATCGCAGCGAATTTTCTAGAATGGGATTATTTGATCTTGAAAAAATAGTAGATCAACTCATCGAAAAAAGAATGCAGAATAATCCTAATGTGCTATAATGCATGGGAAAAGGAGAGATTTATGGATTGGTTTAAAAAACATGCTGACGCTGCCGTTATAATAGGAACTTTTTTAACTGCCGTGATCTGGATGAATTCTCAATTTGGTGAAGTGAAGAAAGAAATTTCTGATTTAAGAACAGACATGGCCGTGATGAAGACAGTCCTTATTATGCAAAAAATCATGCCAACAGAATTGGCTATTAAGGAATAAATAATGAGAATTAAAATATTTAAGAGAGAAAATTCTGAGGATATTGAAAAAGAAATAAATTATTTTCTAATTGAAAGAAAAGATATGGAAAATTCTCATGATGATGATGTCATAAAAAAAATTGTTAGAAGTGAGTGGTCACAGATAATTACGGTAATAATTGCCGTTTGCGGTATGTTTTTTTGGTCAGTCTCATTAACAAATTCATCTGTAGAAGCGATTAGACAAGATGTTAAAGACTTTCACGGAAGGCTTTGTAGTTTAGAAGAAAAATATTTTCAACTTAGAGAAAATACAAAAGGATGAGAAATGATTGGTTTATTTTTTATCCATCTTGCGAATGAAAACCCAGTCATTTATGGCTGGGATGAAATTCGCGCTTCTGTTAACCTGTTCCTGTCAACGATAACCAAGCTGACTAGCCGTAGGGACTACGGGTAAAAGCCTGTTGGAGCTGCCGAGGGTACTCGGAGCTGTGAATCAGGAATCTTTCGCCTTTAGGCGAGAGAGGTTCAAAATATGGGGAGGAAAACATGAATGAATTTTTACAGGCATTAATCACAATAGGGTTTCTAGCAGGAATGATGTGGGCAATGTTGAAATTTATGTTGAGAGATATTCATAATGATTTGGTTGAATTGAAAGCCGGACAAAAAAGATTAGAAGAAAGAATGGATAAATCCAATGTACGTATCGACCACTTGTATGAGATTTGTGTTGATATACTTAAGACTAGGAGATAAAATGATTTGGATTTGGCCTATAACATTTTGTATTGCTGTTTTAGGGTGGGGTATTTATTGGAGCATTCCGCATGGAAAATGATGAAAAGATTTCTGAGGTTAATTGGGAGAAAATCGGTGTATATATTGCCGTTATGGTTGGATTTCTTACTTTAATGTTTTATACCGTTGATATCAAAGTAGATGTGGCTAAATTACAAGTTAAAGTAGAGTATTTAGAGGGTAAGTGATTGGAATCGTTTTAAGGGATAAAAAATGAATATATTTTGTGGCTTGCTGTTAATCGCTTTTCCTATTTTCTGTTTCGTTATGCCAATTATTACTGCTATTAATGATAATGATGTTTATTAAACTAACTTAATTAAGGAGATATCGATATGGGAATTTTTAAATTATTAGGATTTATTTTTGGTTTTAAAATGTTTGATGGAGATGACGATTTTAAGAATGATATATGGTAAATCTATTTAATATTTTCTTTTTTCATTTCTTTTTCTAATTTACTAACTCCTGATGAAACTGCTTCACTATTTCCTGCTATAGCATCTCTCATAACCTTAATATATAGATTTCTCAAAACTTTTGACTTCATAAAACGATAAACCATAGCCGTGGGAAATCGCGTTGCAATTTCTGCTCCTTTTTTTGCTCCTTGTAATGCTATTGTAGAAACTGGATTTTGATAACCGTGAACTCCCATCATTACTTTGAGTACTGGATTTTTTATTTGCGTGGATTTAGCTACAAATCGAGCAATATCATTGCTTCTGTGAAATACTGAGAGAGCCTCATTTCCTTCTCGCCATTTTTTAAAAAATTCTGGCGATTGACCTCTTCCCCATCTATTACCAGCTTGAATGACTAATGACTTCACCTGATTAAGATTATCAACTGCAGTTCTTTTAATGGATTTTGGAGGACCTTCTAATGAAAAACCTGACATATTTTCAATTAATTTATTAATGTCTCGTCTTATTTGAGGAAATTTTGAAGCTTCCATATATCCTTTATGAATATGGCCTTCGATTTCATCAATGGCTCTTAATGCTTCATTTGTGTGTTGGCCTGTAATCCCACCTTTTAATTTGTCTTTCAATTTATTAAGTTGATTTTGAAACACATTTACTTCAGCAACTGCATTTTTTGGAATAGATGCTTCAGCTTCTTGCAAACTTTTTTCGCCAAATTTTTTTGCTCCCCCACCACCAGGGCCTTTTTTAAGGCCCCAAAGATCAAGCAAAAGCATTGTACCTAACTTTCCATATTCTTTTGATTTTTCGCTTCCTCCGGCTAATTCTACACCTTCTTTTGCTAATTGGCCAGCTATGGGAATGCCCAAAATTCTTGCGGATGATCCTAGTAAAGTTTTGCCACCACCTCCCAGTGCATAGGAAGCGATATCAGCGGCGGTTTCACCCACCTTTTCTTCCAAAGGATTTTGAGGTTTTGTATATCCTCCACTTGCTTTTTCGCTAAACTCTCTTAATTTCTTTTCTGTGGGTAGATGTTTAGCAATAAGACTCGCCGGATTAATTTTTTTCAAAATATCAGGTGTCATTTCATAGGCATTTCCAATAGATCCAAAAAGTCTTTCGAGCATGCGAGAAGTAATTTGAGCTTGATTTCTTTCGATTTCTCTATCAAGATCCTCATCAGATTCAAAAGAAATTTTCTCTTCTGACTTTTTTTCTTTAGGACGCAAAGTTTTAGGAAAAGATTCTTTAATTTGAGTTTGCTCTTTGGGACGAAGAGATCTTGGTAAAGATTGAGTGCTCATTGTATTCTGAAACCTTGGGGTAAATCTCCAACTTCACTTTCATCAATTTCATAAACTTGTCCATCTGGCCCTATAACGTCAACCATGCGTCCCGAAAGATTTTCCCCCTGTGATGATAAAATTTCTCCCTCATCAGCCAAGTTAATCAATTGATTATCAATATCTTCTAGTTCATCCTCAACCATTGATCTCGCTTGCTCAAATGCATCTTCTGGTGTAATTCCACTCAGTTTATACTTTGAATAAACTTTATCCATTGCTTTTGTTAGCAACAGTTCAGCTTTATTTGTTAAACGCATCTGATTCAGAATCACTTTCCTGCCTTCATATGTGTTAAATAAGCTAGGAAACTGACGCATGTAAGCTGACAGGTCAAAGTTTGTTACCCTCCCAGGGAAAGCTGTTCTTGCCTTTGTGGCTTGCCTTGCTATTGTTTTAGCCCACTGCTGTACATCGCGATTTGGAGTTTTTATTAATTCAGCTCTAGCATATGGAGCTCCCGTTTCGGGATCAATCAATAATTTTTCTAATCCACCTTCTGGAAGTGTTTGCTTTTCATTGATTTTTTCTAAAATGGAAATGTCTCGATCAAGGTCTTTAAAATCACCTAAATTATCAATTGTTTCTTTCCAAATTGGAGTATTTTCTTTTCTTAAGTTACTTTTGAAATCAACAATTTCTTTTGGTGTCATTCCTTCCGTATTAAGTTTATATTCAGGAATCTCGCCCTTTTTTATTGGGGATTTACTTTTTTCTGATGAAATCGGTTCTTGATTATTTTGGCGGTTTACATTTTCTAGTAATTGATTGAGATCCAAGCCTCTTGCCTTAGCTTCTAATGCAGCTTTTGTTAAATTTGTTCTTTCTCCTTGCCCTGTAGATTTCCAGACATTAGCAAATTTTTCTCCGAAGGCTTCCTTCATTATATTATAGCCTTCTTCATCTGCTGTATATTCTCCTCGTAATTTATCGGCTTGATTCCTTTTCTGTATATCACCTGTAAGGAGTTGACTACGAGTGTTTGGATTGCGTATGTCTCGATAAATATCTCCAAACTCTCCCGCTAGCGCTTCCCTTTCTTTCCTCTCATTCATTGCACCTTTCAAGGCTCCGATACCTTCAGCTCCCCCTTGTAGTCCAGATGATGTCATTTGCAGAAATCTATCAAGTTTAGTTGGTAAGCGATTTTCTTCAATAATTTGGACCATTTTTTTTCCTTAAATAAACATTGCTGCAAGTTTAAGAGCATTTTCAAAATTCTTGCCTTCATTTCCAAATATTCCTTGTCCAAATATTTTATCAAGAAATGAAGATTTTGGCTGTTTTTTAACCAAAAATTGTTCAGACGGTCTTTGATTCAAAAGACTTTCACTTAAACCCATCAAATCCATAATAGCTTGTCTTTGCAATCCTTGACGTTTGGAAGCAAGGTCTTGTGTGAAATCCGAGGCTGCTTGTGTTGCTGTGTTTTGGAAACCGCTGCTATGTCTGCCTCCAGTTCCCATTCCACTGAATCGAGAGGCCAAATTGCCGATTTGTCCTTGGAATTGACGTTGAGCCGGAGCTTCCATTTCCTCAAAAAGCGCCTGATCTCCAGATGCAAGTCTATTTAAATAACTACTTGGAGCCACATGCCCAAACATGCTACTAAATAAATTCATCTGCTCAGGAGTGAATTGCTGGAGTTGACCAGATTGATAACCACGTGGGATTTTGTTGCCAGTGCCGAAAGACATATATACCTCTTTATCCCTAAGATATCATTATCAAGAAATTAATTCACATGCTTCCATGTTCTTCGGCTCGAAATATCTTTAACAGTGCTCTCTGATATAAGATAGCGTTTTGCAATTTTATTATGAGAAATTCCATCAAATCGCATTTTCCTTATTTCTTTTATGATCGATTCATTTAATTTTGAATTATAATTTTTTTCTCCTCTAGCATTTCCCATCCTACCTTTTTTTGCTGCATCTATGGTATTGTCTTTGTCTGTTCCTAAAAATAAATGCTTTGGATTTATGCAAGAAGGATTATCACATTTATGACAAACTAGAATATCTGGATCCAATTTACCTCGAAATAAGATCCAAGAAACTCGATGAGCTAACATTGTTTTTCTTTTATATCCAAAATTTCCATATCCTTGCTTATGTTTCGCTCCTTGCCATTCCCAACATTCATTATCACTGATAATAATAAAAGCTAAAATTCTTTTTCGTGCTACATCATCATAATATTTTCCATTGATAGAACTTATGCACCCACATGACTTTGTATTGCCTTTGATTACATTATTAGTACTTTTAGTTGTAATTGTTCCACATTCACATTTGCAAATACATAATTTATGCTTTATTTGATCTATTATAGTTAATTTACCAAATCTTTTCCCGATATGTAATTTTTTAGGCTGCATCATGAATACATTATACTGATAGATGTGAAATATTCAAGCTTTATTAAGCCTGTGATAACCACTCTAAGACGACAACGCCACTCTGTAAAGCCGGAGATCCAGCCCCAGCTGCGAATTCAATTTGAGTCGCTGTGACATCAAAGACAATCTGTCCGGCAATCGGTGTGCCGATGTTGCCATAAATTAATCCGTAGGTCTTTGTACCATCTGTATAGGAGCCAAAACACCGCACAAATTGTCCAGGGACTACATTATTTATTTGATGATTGATCGCTGTCAGAGTTGTGAAAGTATAGACTTGCCTAAATCCCTGCTGTCTTTGATTGGCGACTAAAAACCAGGATTCTCCATTCAAAGCGGAGCGCACAGTTGGGAAAAGGGAGATCGTTCTATTATTTATGGAATTTGCGATGTCAACACGATCCCTTGAGAGTTCGACACTCAATTCCTTGATT
>Ga0105237_10000865_pt1 | contig 41156 bp, 58 predicted proteins | sample KBSC24metaG_FD_81520 | JGI IMG/M metagenome (GOLD analysis project Ga0105237, IMG submission 81520) | Corn rhizosphere microbial communities from Kellogg Biological Station, Michigan, USA - KBS C2-4 metaG | ecosystem: Host-associated > Plants > Roots > Rhizosphere > Soil | place: Michigan, USA...
CTCCATCTCTGACCGCTTGACGATCAGAGGGGAAAAACAAACCCCCAACGTTTTTCGTCAGGGGTTTACAATGCGATTGATTATTTCTCTGAAACCGGAGAGGGACTGAATTTATATGTTATGAGACTCAATAGGGTTTCTATTAAAGCTCCTAAGATATATTTTCCGACCGTCTTGGTTTCAGAGAAACCCCTGACGTTTGGTTTGTAACCTACGACTTCACTTTCTTCCTGCGACCCCACCGTGCTTTATGAGCCTTGGCGGAGATCATGCGGTAGTAATCGACCCCTCGTTTCTTTGTGGCCAGACCGCCGAGCCTACCAAGCTCGACCGCCGCCTTGTTCTTCTCATCCATACATACAGTTTATGCCAAGCGGTTAGTACTGTCAAGTACTCCGTATTTATTGACTTTTCCAAGAGTTATCCACATCTATCCTTAGAACCACCCGAGCGAGCCATACCCGCAGAGGGATTTTAGGGCTCTCTCCTAACCCGTTCTTCTTAAGAATTTGTACAAGGTACATTGCACGTTTGGGGCCGATCATGATTTTACGGCCACAGTTGCAATATCCAAGATGATACCTGATAAACGTTTCTTCCAAAACACCTTTTACGTCAAACGTATGCTTTTCACGATCTACAATCATTGAGCCGAGCTTTTGTGGCCGCCCTCCGTTAGGATTGCGGGCCAAGAGAAGCTCATCATCGAAGTCTCCGTCAATAGGGTTCATATAATTAGAAACCGCCGCTTAGTCACTATCGGTTGTGGTCGATAGCTTTCGGCGACGGTCTCTATTTCTTATCACGAGATAAGACAATATTAAACAGTCGTGTCAAGCTCGCCACAACCACCTTTCCTTAAGAGGAAAAGAGTGCCAATTAAGGCACGAGCAATCCAACGGGGTCATTGTATTCTTATTTTGAGGTTTGAGCATTGCCTAAATGTGGATAAGCGTCAAGGCTTATTTTTTGTTTATAAATAGGCCATTTGCCTAATGAGTACGAATCTTATACAATAGGTTCAGGATGAAAGAGAATAAAATCAGCGTTCCTTATTTAGATAAGTTGTGGGCCGAGTTCATCAAACTGCGGGCAGGTTCTAAATGCGAGTACTGCGGTAAGCCAGACGGATTGAACTCCCACCACATCTTTAGCCGGTCTAATGGATCAGTCAGGTGGGAGCCGGACAATGGAATTAGCCTCTGTGTGTCGCATCACGTCTTTGGAAACTTTTCAGCCCACAAATCCCCCATAGAGTTCGTTGAGTGGATTAAAAAGGTTCGCGGCAAAGACTGGTACTCAAGATTACGCAAGAAAGCAGTAAAGATCGGTAGGCCGGATATGAAAGCCCAAGCGATCTTCTTACGAGAACAGATTGAAAAGCTATGAAGCGTCCAGACATGAAGCTAAACCGAATTGAAATCGTTAAGAGAACCTTCAACGATCAGAATCAGTGCGTCCGAGAAGAATGGGAGTATTACTACCCGATTGAGCAGGACAATAAGATTGGATTTCAGAAGAAATAGATATGGCTGGTGGTCGCCCCTCCAAGTATGACGAAAAGTATTGCGATCAGATCGTAAAGTTTTTTAGTGGCCCAAGAACGGAAAGAGTTCTTAAAGCGATCATTACAGGTAAGAATGAATATTCAAAAGAGGAATATGAAACGGTTGCTCTGCCTCTGCCAACTTTCGCTAAGTTTGCACGAAAAATAGGAGTCAATACCGATACGCTCAATGAATGGGTCAAAAAGCATAAAGAGTTTTCCGTCGCCCATAACACTTGTAAGGAATTGCAGAAGGAATTCCTTGTAGATAACGGTCTCCAAGGACTATATCCTCCGGCCAGTTTCATCTTCACGGCCAAGAATATTACTGACATGCGCAACACCGATAGCGTTGAGCTGACTGGAAAAGACGGTGGGCCTGTTCGAGTCGATGGTTTTGAGTTTGTAAAGAACAAATGATCTCCGTCATAGACATTCATGCACATGTCATTCCTTGGGATTCTGATCGACAGATTCTTATCAATCTAGCCAAAGACTTCCCTATTGGATCACAGGCATACGGCGGGAAGATTTTCGCCCATGACATCGTGGAATTACCTATCAACGAATTGTTTGCTTGTAACTGTGTTCCCAGAAATCAAGGAAAGTTAAACCCGATTAAGCGTGTGTTGATTTATGTCGAACAAGATCAAGGTACGAATCCAACCAACGCCTAAACAGGAACTTGTTTGGGAAGCGTGGTTTGATGATGCTTTGCGTTTTGTTGGATTCGGAGGTGGAGCTGGGGGTGGGAAGTCTTGGGGATTCTGCGAAATCTTCCTGTTCCTCTGCTATCGCTATCCGGGAATCAAACTATTTATCGCCCGTAAGGAGTTGAAGCGTCTCATGTCTTCAACCTACCTCACATTCGTCAAAGTCTGCGCCCATCACAAGATTCCTCAAGAGGATTGGAAGCTAAACGGTCAGTACAATTACATCGAGTTCAACAATGGAAGTCGCATCGACCTGCTTGACGTGGCTCCCCAACCCTCCGATCAGGATTACGAACGCTTTGGCTCACTTGAATACACCCAAGGCTGGTTCGAGGAAGCTGGTGAGGTCGCGTTCAAGGCTTTTGACGTCTTAAAATCGCGCGTAGGGCGTCACAAGAACAATGAGTACAACTTGAAGCCAAAGATCGGTCTTACCTTTAATCCGAGCCAAGGCTGGCTCTATACGGCCTTATACAAGCCGTGGAAGACGGGGCAGCTCCCCTCTGACTGGAAGTTCATCCAAGCCCTTTATTCTGACAATCCGTATACAGCCCAAGAGTACGGTCAGCAATTGGATAGTATTAAATCTGAAAGTGTTCGTTTAAGGCTGCGCGATGGTGCTTGGGAATACGATGCTGATCCGGCGATCCTGATTAAACTCGATTCAGCCACGGACATCTTCACGAATACGGTTGAGCCGTCTGAAGACAAATATTTGACGATTGACGCTGCCCGTTTTGGAGGAGACTTGATCCCAATGATCGCTTGGAAGGGTTTCCATGCCTATAAATACAAGGTTTTCTCAAGACAAGGGATTGATAAAACGATTGATGAGGTACGCACTTTTGCTGCTGAAGAAAAGATTCCTTGGTCAAGGATCATTATTGATGAAACTGGTCTTGGGGCTGGAATTGTTGATCTCATGCCGGGCACGAAAGGCTTTGTCGGATCAGCCTCCCCTATCCAGCTTTCGTCCAAAGGAATTCGTAAGATTGTTCGCCCTCAAGAATATCTAAACCTTAGAGCCCAGTGCTTTTATGCCTTAGCCGATAAGATCAATGAACACGGAATTTGTACATCTATTGCAGAGCCAAGTATTCGTGATACAATAGTTAGTGAATTGCGTACTATCAGGGCTAAAAATCCTGATACGGATGGGAAATTAGGAATCATTTCCAAAGAGGAAATGAAAGAGTTCCTTGGGCACTCCCCCGATTGGGCGGACTGTCTTTCGATGCGCATGTGGTTCGACATTCGTGAACCAGTTACCACCAAACTCGTAGAAAAACCAAAGACCATAGCGGAGATTGAGCTTATCAATTTCCGTAAATCTTCAAATGTCCCTTTTCATACACGATTATAAAAATATGAATCTCTTTAAAAAGGTAAAAAAGAAGCAGGATGAAAATAACGCGCAGCGTGAGGCGAGCGTCCGTGCCGCCAAGATTGAAGTTTTCTATGCTGAAGTTTTGAAGCTTGCCGTAGAACACGAAATGACGGTTGGGATGACCAAGACTCTATTGAATCAGTTGAGCATGGAGCTTGAATCGATTTTTAACTCGCGCATGATCGCTGACTTTCAAGATATCAAGGAAGAACCCGTAACTGCTTCTGAAGTTGCAAGTGAGGCTGAAAAGACAGTTACTGAAGTTCCCGAATCCAAACCGGAAGAAGTTAAAGCCTAAAGTATGGAGCGAGTCTTGGAAGCGGTAAATGATGGGGTTTTCCCCACATTTCAACAAACAGATGATGAACGTCTGTATGTTGATGATGCTTGGCGTCGCTTCCAAGATTGTTTTGTAATTAAGCAGCAAGGTCAAGATATCTTTAACGGCCAGCAATTACAGGCTGTTTGGGATGAAAGCACAAGAGATTATGCGGTCATTTCTGGAGTCAAAGAGAATCTGAACGATCCTGTTCAGCCGTATGTGAGCACGATCAGCCGCGATAAGTCTGATGTTTTCATCAGTAACCTATCCGGCTCTTTGCTCATGCCGTCCGTGATCGCACAGAATGCAGATCAGGAGATCGATAAGATCATGGGGAGGGTATCCCGCTCCATGCTTGAATGGGCCCATTGGAATGATGGCTGGCCGTCTGAAACGGGGAATCAGAAGTTTGCTCGTTACGTCCACAAACAGGTTGTGGAGGGTACGGTTCACATTCTTGATGACGTTTCTAAAGAAGATGGGCTTACGAGTGAATTGGTTCCGAATGAAGAAATGTTCATTCCGAACTTTTGGCAGCCGAATATTCAGCTTCAACCGTATATCATTCGTGCCAAGATCAATATTCTGTATGAGGAATTGGAAATGGCCTATGGTCATTACGATAATTTTAAATACGTTCTCCCCGGATACAACGACTTCTGGTATGTCCAGCGTCCCCTGTTCAAGCCTCTTTTACAGGGTGTTTTGCTAAACCAAAACAATCAGGTTTTATATATCTGGAAACAACTCACACCTGATGAACTGAAGAAAGCCAAGGCCGATGGTCGTGTGCCGCGTAAGGCAAAGCGTGCCAACTGGTACAACATCATCATCAACAACGTGCCGATGTTACCCGTTGATAACATTCAGCCCTACAAGGATGGTTATTTCCCGATCAATAAGGGCATCTTCGCGAAAACCGCTAAGGCTGAATACTACTGGGGAATGCCAATGCCCTATAAGGTGCGTGAGGATAAGAAATGGTTGGATGCTTGGAAGACATTGATTCGTTATAAGGCAAAGTTAAGCGTGCTTAAACCGCTCATTTCCTTGAATGGGAACTTTGTGGATGAGCAGATCATCCTCCCTGCCAAAATTACTCCAGTTACGGAAGAAATGGAGATCAAAACGATTGCTGGTATTGGTGATCCGGTAAACCAGTCTGACGTAAACATGCTTCAGATGGCTCAAGCAGAGATCGATCGAGGCTCTCTTCCCCCATCTGCCTCTGGTCAACAGGATCAGGGAGGTTCTATGACAGCGCGTGAAGCGGTCATTAACGCCTCTTACACGCAGAAGATGATTGACGGTTTCCAGATGGAGGTTGCGGCCTTAGCGCACGCCCGCTCCATGCCGATTCTGCTTCGCCTCTATCAGTTCTTGCCGCGCCGCACGATCAAAAAGCTCGCTATCCCTGAACAGACGTTATCCGACGGTACTCGTGGGACGATTGAGATTCTGTTCAAGCCGATCGGTCAGATGACAGATCAAGAAGAACTAAAGGCTTCCTTTGCCATGCGTTCAGAGGAACGTAAATCGAGGAAGCGTAAACAGCCGAAAGAGATGGTTCAGATTGATCCGGGTTATTTGGATGAAATCACCCTCTATTTGCGCACGGACGCCCGTTCTGCCTCGGAAGATAACACCTTGCTCAAGCAGAATACGTTCATGAAGAATTTGAAGGAAATTTATCTGAATAATCCGAACATTAACCAGCACAACCTGTTCCGTGAGGCGATCCGTATTAACGAAGACAATGATGATCTGTTGGCCGAGGAACAGCAGGCAGCTCCGGGTGCGCCGCCCTCCCCTACCCCACCGGGCGCGCCACAAGCTCCTCAATCCCCTCAAGCAGCCCCTATTCCAGGTGAGGGGCAACAGATTCCGGACATGGCTAGACAGGCTATGTCTGCTATAACTTGATATGCGAGTACAAAGTGTGTACAATGTAATAGTACCTTGGATTTTCGAGAAATTGTTTCGTACTTATGTGTTCCCGTTTGAGCGATCGGATGACCTCATCAGGTCAATGCCAGTCGCTGAACGGACAGAATATTTCCGTCAGGCCAAAGACTTGCTTGATAATCGAGTATTCAATCAGGAACTGAAAGAACTGATCAGAACCTATTACCAAGAAATGGCCTGCAAGACGACGAATGCGGAGGAGTTGAACTATTACCGTCTGACGATCAAAGCCTTGTCTGACCTTGAGAAGCGTGTGCGTGGTTTGGCCATCCAATACGTCCCGCCCGGAATTACAAACATTGAACAAAATCTATGAATGAACAAGAAAAGCCGCCCGTTATCCAAATCTTGGAGACTGGCCGATGCAAATAACATGTAAGATCGCACGTCCGTACAATTCAGAATGCGTATTGGGAGGCTGAATAGTCTGCCCTACTCGTTTTATACGCATTCAACTAGTAGGACAGGCCATCCAACCTCCCAATCGGGAGGTTTTTTATAAAAAGGCTGGATGATACGTCCAGACGAGGAATCGTGGATTAGCCGTGACCCTGCGGCCTAACAATATGGAAAACGAAAATAAAAACGAGCTTGACGACCAAGCGGAGAACGAAAACTCCTCAAATGATGGAACTCAAACGTCCGAAGACACTTCCAAAGGCGGAAGTGGAGACGGCGACAATAAAGAAGAGTCCCCATACGCCGCGCAGTTGAAAGAGTACGAGGATCGTGAAGCCAAGTTGAAAGAGGAACTCGAAGGCAAGGACGAAATCATTGAAAAAAAGGAGAACACCATCCAAGCCTTGAAAAAGGCGAAGAAGGAAGCTCCGGTCATTGATGAATCCGAGCTTGAAAAGCGAATTTTGGCTAGGTTCCGCGAAGAAAATCAGGCGGGCGATCTGCAATCCAAAGTTGCGAAGATCACTTCTGACCCTACGGAGCAGAAATTGATCTTGAAAATTCGAGAAACGCGAGTCGTGAAGACTGGCGATATTGAGCAGGAACTTTTGGATGCCGTAGCAATCGCCAACCGCGATGTGGTGATTACGCAAAAGCGCAATCAGGCCATCGAAGAAAAGCGTGAGGACTTTATGACGTCATTCAAGACGCCCGCGATCCGGGGAGCGACCGTGAATACCACGATTGACCCTGTTCAACGTGAAGCGGAAGCCTTGGTTGCCCGCATCAATCCGAACGCAGTCAAGAACGTAAAAAAACAATTCCAAAATTAATAGACTCTAGGACTTTGCGCCTAGGGTCAAACCTATGTCGCAAAATATTATCAGTTTGCCACTGGGTGGTCAGGCGGTTCTTCCCGGAATCATTCTCGCGAATAGCGAGGCGATCAAGGAAGTAACCCCTTTGACCATCAATAGCTCCGGTTTCTTGGCGGGGGCCACGTCTTCCGGTGAAAAAATCTACGCCTACTCGATCGAAGATAAGACGGCTACTTCCGACAACCAAACGGTTGCCCAGTACAAGCCACTCATGATCGATCCGACGGATGTAATCGTCGCAATCACTGCTTCCGGTGCACTCGCACAGACGGATATCGGTGAATACGGAGACATTTCGTCCAACACCGCTGGTGTGATCGTGATGGGAAATCCGTCTACCGCTGGCCAGTTCATTCTCGTCGCTATCGATGCGGATGACTCTACTCTCGGTTACTGGCGTGTCGCTGAACCGCAGCAGCTCGCGTTCGCTCAAGCCTAATTCATCCATGACTCTCTAGTAGAAACAACAATATGTTGATGACTACCCGTGGTGCATTCTCACAAGTCGTGGATGCGGCAGTACGCGCGCTCTACGACACAGCAATCTTCGATCAATCTTCCCGTCTCTACTCCCTGAATAGCGGAGTGGCGACCGAATACGAGCCGGACGTCCCGGCGGAACAGCTTTCCTCCATGTCCGGCCCCGGTCGCGGCATCCTGACCTTGGAAGGTCAGCAGTACGGAGCGAACGCTGAATACAAGGGTTATCCCGTTACGCTTCAGATGCGTAAGTACACTTCGGAACTTCAGTACACCGAAGAAGACTTGCACTGGTTGCGTAAGAGCCAGTCGAGCAAGCGTGCCACCACGTTTACCTCGATCGTAAGCCATGCCGTGAACGCCGTTCAGCAGAACATCAACGAAGATTTCTGTAAGGTGTTTTACCTTGGCTTCGGTACGACCAACTTGACTGGTGGTGATGGTGTTGCGTTGTTCTCCAACTCGCACACGATCCGTAAGACAGGTGCGACGCAGGGCAACATGTTCCCATCCGGTGATACGCAGCGTGCGTTCTCGGCCACCAACTTGGTGGATGCGATCAACATCATGAATCGCTTCAAGGGAATGAACGATATTCAGATGCTTCAGGTGATGCGCACGCGCGTCCTCTGTTCCGTCGAACTTCGTCCGACCGTCGAACAGGCGATCAACTCCCTGTACGGTCCGATTAACGCGAACCTCGGTCTCTCGACCGCTTCTAAGGAAGCCTTCCAGAACCGTGGCGTTGATATCGCTTCGATTGTCCTACCGGATATCCCGTATGCCTATCGCACCTACTGGTTCGTGGTATCGCTTGATCGCGCTGTTGAAATGTTCTTCTTCGCGAAGGGCTGGATGCCGCGCATGAACGACATCTCTGAATTCGAAAAGGGTACTTTCAAGAATGAAACGTCAGCCTTCTTCGGCTTCATCTTCAACTCTTGGCAGTGGGCCTTCGGTTCCAAGGGTGATGGTTCTGACATCAGCTAAGGCAACGGATGGTTATAAGCCATCCATAATGTCCACCCTATGAACGACAATAAAAATCTGGTGGGACTCGGCCTCTTGGCTGCAGCCGTGGTCGCCCTGTGCGGCGTACTGATTTGGCAGGGTCATCCGAACATCTCGGCCAACGTCACGATGGACGGAAAGCCCGTAACGGTAAGTGTTGACGGCAAGCCTGTAACCGTAAATGAAGCTCCTGTCTCCGGTGAGACAGATCAGCTCGGTACGGCTCCGGGAAATACGACCTATTGGAATGGTGGGGACTTCTCTGAAGATTTGGTAGTTCATGGAGGTATTTATACCTCGGGAACTCTCCTCACTTCCGGAGCAATCGTGACGACGGGCGGAAGCTTCGCCTCGTTCCATACCTCAACCACATTGACGTATGGATCGACGACACTCATGCAGGTTCAGAATACAAGTGGCCGTACTCGTACACTGCTTGGCTTCTCCTGCACGTTCCCAGCAACCTCTACCGTCGGAACCTTCACCTACAACGCGGGCACGACCACGAATCTTGGCGTGACATCTACCTCGCCGATCGCGGCTGGTGTTCTCACAAACAGTGCTTCGTTAGACACGATCACGGTTACTTCGTCACTCATGACGACTTCAACCTTTAATCCAGTCTACCCGGTCTACGCACCGTGGAAGGCGAACGATTACTTGATCGTCAAAGCAAATACCACGACTCAATCTGGTGTTTGTCGCGCCCAGTACTTCTAGGCAATCCCCTTTGGCCCTTTATGGGGCCAAAGATGGATCGCTTACAACATAAATAAAATATGCAAATCAAATGGGACGTATTTACACAAGAAGAGCGTGCAAAGATTGACGCTCTTTTGGCTGCTGGTCAGGTGGAACAGATCGCTCATGCGATCACGGTTGACGATCAGGAAAAAGAATTCTGGTTGAACCGTTTGGTAGACATTCATCGCCCCTCTATTGCTCCGATGGAGAGTGAGGTTGAGAAAGAAAAGAGCAAGTTTGAAATCGAGGGTGGACGCATTGAATCTCCCGAAGCTGAAGCTGAATGGCAGGCCAAGCTCGATGCCGAAAAGCTTGAATACGAAAAGAAAGCTAAGGAACTTCAGATTGATCGTGAAAAGAACATGTTGAGTTCTTTGGTTGAACAGGAGGCTCCAGAAGTACCTAAGACGGTTGAACCTGAAGCCGCACCAGCACCTCTTGAAGAAAAACCGGAAGCGAAGTCGGAACCCGAAACCGAATCCATGAATGAATCCCCTACCGAAGCTCCTGTCGAAGCCCCTAAAAAGCGTGGCCGTCCGAAGAAAACCGAATAATTGATATATGAACAAGAAACAATTATGGGGAGTGGTGGCGATCGCAGTTGTCCTGATTCTTGGACTCTTGCTTGGTTATCGCAAACATAATGGTCAGCTCGCGTTCGGTACGTCAGGTGCTGGATATTCCTCGGTTCACTATAACCAGCTGGTTCCCACGTCTACTCTTTCCAACAGTTATTCGGCTGCAGGTTCAGTCTCTTCATCGAGGATCGCAATCGATGGTTATCCAAACGTTGTTCTGTCTGGAACATATACTCCGGCTTCCTATGGATCGATTGCATACATTCTGATCCAGCGATCTGTTGACGGCGGAGCTACCTATAAACCCTACGTCACTATCACTCCTGAACAGGCTGATGTTTTGATTAATACGAGTGGCTCATCCACCTCAAACGGAACTCCTTTCCTTGTTCCGGGAAATGGTCTGTTTACATCCGCTTCTGGCACAAATATCAACTTCTCCCTCGATCTAACGATGGTTGCTGACTTCATCAAAGTTCAGGTCAAAGAAAACACAACTTCGACCGCAGGAACGATGAGTATGCAACTCATGGCTGGCACGAATTAATATGAAACTGCTTCGATTGGTTGAAAGAGTCTTACAGATGGTTCTTTTCACGCTAATCGGAGTATTTTGTGTTACTTCGGTTACATTCGCTTTTCAGAATCTTTCAACAACTGGCGGAAGCTCCACGGGAGGCGGTGGAACGGTGGGCTCTCTCCAACAAGTGACGGCGGTTGGCAATACGACTACGTTGCCGATCTATGTCACTGGTGCTGGATTTGTCTCTAGTACGAAATTCCTTGCAGATTCTGGCTCCGTGTCTGCCCCGACATTTGCATTCGGGGCGCATCCACAGACTGGTTTGTATGACGTCGGCGGCTTGCTATCGATCGCATCCAACGGAACGATTCATGCGTCATTTGGTGGCACGGCATTCCGCACCGTATTCGCTTATCCATTGGCAGGAGACACATACGACGTTGGTGACGTAACTCTCAAGTGGAGAAATGGTTGGTATGACTTTCTGAACGCTTCAACTACGGCTGGCTCTTCGGCAGACGCCCTATCGGTTAGTGGAACGGCAAAAGTCACTCAACAGGTTTTTTCTGGTAGTGGTTCGGTATCAACTCCCGGTTATACTTTCAGTGCACACACGAATACAGGTTTGTTCGATTTCAGTGGGCAGCTTCGTGTGGCGGTTGGCGGCATAAACTCGTTTGTCTTCGAAGGCTCGGCGGCTGACACGCTAAGCCTATTTCCGCTTACTACGGGTGTTTCTGACATTGGATCAGCGTCACTTGTATATCGTACTGAATACATTGGGAACCTTAATGCTTCTGGTACGGCTGGCAATTCAACTCCAACGATTACGGCAACGGGAACGGTTCTTATCACTGGAGCCGCTGGAACGACTTTGCAGATTTGTAATAACGGTTGTACGGCTCTTGCAAGTGGTCAACTTTCGATTAGTCAAGCAACGGGTTTGTTCACTATTGGTGGTGCAGGAGGATCAACTGACCTTAACCTTTCGGCCCGTGGTGCTGGTGTGATCGTGATGACGAACACGGACTTCTCGCCGAATTCGGGTAAGGGATCGGGTGCAGTCTCTTTAGGTACAGCGTCACTGTTTTACAACAACACGTATTCAGAGACGTTCTTTGCTTCTTCGACGGGAGCTATCCAGCCGAGCATTTACTCTACAGGTACGGTTTTCTTAGCTGGTACTGGGGCTCCTGCTGTCACTTCTGACTTCGTGTGTTTGACCGCAGGATCGAGTCAGATCACTCACGCAACCGCTAACTGTACGGTCAGTTCGGCGTACTTCAAGGATCATATCAAGTCTCTCTCTCCGTCAGATGCAATGGCTGAAGTTCGTAAGCTTCGTTCCGTCACCTATCGCATGAAATCCACGGGGAATGATGAAGAAGGCTTTATCGCTGAAGAAGTAGCCCGCATCGACCCAACGCTCGTGGCTTATACAGATGGCTCTAGTTATGACGATTCTGTCTGGTTGCCACGCCTTGCGTTTATCAAAGCGAACTACCCTGACGTAATCAGAATTGAGGATGGAAAGACGTTGATTCCGCAAACCGTGGATTATGCCCGTTTTACGGTGATTTTGAATGCCTCGGTTCAAAATATTGATGATCGCCTAACTAAATTGGAACACAAATAATATGCAATTTACCTCTACTGGTTTTTCCCTCGACAAGAACGATGCGATTCATATCGCTAAAGTTCTTGGATATTCGGTTGGAGCAGCAGTCTGTGCTTCCGCCTTGGCACTCCTCGCTCATTTGAATATCCCTGAACAGTACATGTTTCTTGTTCCGATGTTCAACACGATCATCGTTGCGGTTGAAAAGTTCTGTACGGATCACACGCAGGAGTGAGTTATGCCGAAGAACGTGCCTTGGTGGATTTTCGCAGGAACGGTTGCGGTGGTCGCAAGTTTCTGTGGGTTCCTCTATTGGCAGATTGATGGGGTGCGCACGACCGTTGAAGACGTCCGAACACATGTAGCCGTAGTTGAAAACGATACAGCATGGATCAAGTCAGCTTTGGAAACAAAGACAGCAATGTCACGACCATAATATGACTCTCATTCGTAAAGCCATTTCTTCCCTCCTCGTGGTGGTTTTGGCGTTTGCGATCAATGGTCAGAAAGTCTCGGCCTACAACAATCTCGCTGTACTTCCTTCAGGTGGTTCTACTTCGATTCCCACCTTTCAACAGGTTACGACTGCCGGAGCAACCACGAATTTACCAATTACCGTCAATGGATGCACTGGTTGTGGAAGTGGGCTTTATTCGGGAAGTTCATTCGTTGCGACCAGCTCTCTTGCAGTTGACTACGGAACCTTGGCCTCAAACCAGTGCGACCTTACAGGAGCGATCCAAGCTACGGGATCGGTAGCTGGTGACCTCGTGATTCTTGGGCTCTCTGGAGGCTTCTACTGGTGGAATGGCTACACCTATAACGGATTCGTCAGTTCAACCGACCAGGTCTTTGTCCGTAGATGCAACACAAGATCAGCGACAGGAGGTGATCCACCTCCCGGAACCATGAACGTAGAAGTTAGACGGAATTAGCCTCTCGACTCCTCTGCATTAGCAGAGGGAGCCACAAATGGTTGGCAAGATAACTCCCTCGTTCGCGCGTGGGAGTCGGGAGACTACCGAACAGCACCTTCGACAACTGAAGCAGAAATAAATGTCTTGTCTTGTTATGTCTAGCAAAATTTTGTCTCGCAAAGAGGTTGAAGAATCGACTCCGCAGTTTGGTTTTAAGCAGGTATTCACTTATGAAAGTATTGACTGCGCCATGAGCGATATTCTTGGTCAGATTTTGACTGCAATTGATGCAGCTCTGCCGTCTGGCCAACAGAATAAAGCTACTAAAGACCTCATCCGTAATGTGTTTATCCGCCAACGCAGGGAGTTCCGTGAGATGGCTGAATCAGAATCTCCAAAAGATTATCCGTTTTCTACGGGCGCATATGATGATGTGTTCGCTCCGATGGTAGATAACTTCTAAATAACTACATTTCTGCTTCAGCTTTCGGAGGTTCTGTGAAACGCACATTCCAGAAAGGCAAGGTGGTCTATGTACTTTTTCTTGTTCCTCGTAAAACTCTTGCGTGCCAACTGGCGTGCAAGGCCAAAGCCCATCGTCTACGACGACGATGACGATGAGCAGATGTGGGAGGAACCGGTATGAAACCTCTCGCCATGACCATCCAGTTCGTCCTCTCTCAAGAGGATAGACGGATGTACGCCGAGATCGAAATTGTTTTGGAGGACGGTTCGATCGTAAGCAAGATGATTCCTGCTAACGAACGCCTGACTCTGCATTTCGAGGACTTGGCCAAGGTTGAACCCCCGAAAGCCGCGTGAGCATTAGCTCGCTTCTCCTGCCTGATCGTCTCTCATCCGAGGGCGATCAATCAGGGGAAATAAAAATTAACGTCACTCTATGGCTAAGCCAAAACTCGGAAGTGGTGAACGCTTCCATCAGCTTGTCAACAAGCTCTCTGCGAAGAAAGGAAAGTCAAAAGTCAGTGATCCGGCGGCTCTCGCTGCATTCATTGGCAGAAAGAAGTACGGAAATAAGAAAATGGCACAAATGTCAGCCAAAGGTCGTAAATAAAATGTCTTGTCCCCTGTCTCCGCATGTTGGCCGACAGGACGGAAGCACGCTTTCAACAAACCGATAGCGATTGGATCACATAGAACCAGTTTCAATACCAAACGCTCTCGTGTCTGACGCTCCGTGGTGAAGCTATTCGCGTGGCCAAACCTCAAATGAGCTGGCGTGCGGAGTGAGGGGACAAAACAAATAAAAATATGAAGCAAAAACTTTCAAAGAAGCTAGCCATCGTCATGAAAGGTGAAACGAAGTCACACGAACGTAAGGAAACGGCGTTAAAGAACGCTATGAAGAAAAAGAAGTCTTACTAAATTTTATACAAATTTATGTCTACTGAAAACGTATTTACGCCCGCTCCTGCTGAACTTGGTGCTGATGCTGAATCAATCGTGACTTGGTGGATGAATAAGTACGGCACGGGTGCTGAAAATCGCGATGGTGCGATCGGTTCGTTGGTTACGTTTACGAAAGGCGAGGGTCAGCCACCGACGGAATTGTTCGTTGCCTTCCCGGAACTTGCCAAGATTTATTACGCAGCGATCGCCAAGCGCGAGGGTTTAACGCAGACGGAGAGTCCGCAGACCTGATCCCGATGCCGAAGAATATTCGGCGAAGGATAAATAAATTCATCATGTAAATATATGTACGCCCTAGATAAATTGCGCTCGATTCTACTTGCTCCGAAGATTGATGGTGTTAAAGCCACTTTCGGTCTTTTGAAGCATGTTATTGATGAACGCGATTTGTCCTTTGGCGCGATCTTTGGGATTACCTCATACGTTCCCAAGAATCGCGTGAAAGATATCCAGCCGATTACATGTAAAGCACAGCAGCCGTTCAACATCTGCTGTTTCGCCTCTGTCACGGGAATGGTTGAGATCGATGAGGGGAAGGAATTGTCAATGCGCTCCATTGTTACCTATGCACGTTCAAAAGGACTTCTAACGGGTAATGGGTATTCCTCATTGAGGAACGCACAAGAATCGGTACGTCAATTTGGTATCGCGGAAGCGACTGTATTACCGGAAGGCCCGCGCGATTGGGAATCGTATTCATGGTCTGGACTTATCACAGCCCCGATTCAATCGAACGCAGCGATCCATAAATCAGAACGCTATTTTACCGTTACGAGTAAGGACGAATATCTTAAAGCTTTGGATGACAATAAGACTATCCAAGTTGGTTTGGATTGGTATACGGGTTATCAGAATCAGTTCTACGCTCCTTACATCCTCAAGCTCCGTTCGGGAGTGAAGATTGGCGGTCACGCTGTCTATATTCGTGGTTACGACTTGGAAAAGGGATTGTTTAAATTCCAAAACTCTTTTGGGCCGGGATATGGAGACAATGGATGTTTCTATGTTCGTATTGATGAATGGATGAGATTAGGTTCGATTGGTTATGTTCGCATTGACAAGGTAGATAACGCTTCTTTGGTGCGAGCCTATGAGGGAAAGGATGTGAAATCGGCATTTGATCCCAAGATTTACCGCATCGATAATGGGATGAAGCGTTGGTATCCGAATGAACAAATCTACTTCAAGAATGGCGGTCGGTTTGGAACCGATCGTACATGGGTTTTGGTAGCCCAATCGATCATCGATGCCGCTCCAAATGGCCAAAACATGACCTAATATGAATAAAAATCTAAAACAAAAGCTGGTATACGCGCTCGTAATCCTCGCCTCAATCGGGGTTACGTTTGGAGCATATAAATACGTCACAGCCCCGATCCAGACGGAACAGTTGGGAGCGGGATATAACCCTGTTACTGGTTATCAAAGCCGTACAACCTCATTCGTGAATTCGACGGCTTCGGTCATTCCGGTTGCCTCAACTCAAGACCCGGCTGGCAACCAAATCGTGCTTTCCAACATTAGCTCATCTTCTACCGTCAAGGTTTATTTCAACCTTGAACCGGGTACAGCTCGTGAAGAATCGATCTACTGTACGGGTGTAACTGCAAATTCTTGGACTGGTTGTGTTCGAGGTATTCCTTTCCAAGGCTCATCGGATGCTCCGAGTACGACGCTTCAGATGGCCCACAACGCAGGTGCGGCCATTATCATGACGAACATCAGTCAGTTCTACAATAACTTTGTAGCGACTGATGGCGACCAGCTCATCTACGGATCAAAGATGTTCGGTGTTTTTCCGAGCGTCACGTCTACAACGGGAATTCCTACTACCGCGAATCAATTGGCGACCAAGTTCTATGTGGACTCGATTGGTGCTGGCGGATTCACGGCCAATAATGTTTCCTCAACCCTAGGCTTACAAGTAATCACTTCTGGTGTCCCGAATTGTCCGAGTGCCGCTGCGTGCGTCGGAGTGAGCGCTTCTTCGACGGGAGCGATTAACTTCTATCCGGGAACGGGCACTTTGTATGTGGGCGTTTCTTCTACCGCTTCCGATAGCTTGGGAGGGTACTTGAAATATACGTTGAACGCCCTGAATCAAATCTATTGGGATGCTGCCAGCTTCCTCGCCACCGCTCATAACTGGCTTGGGAATCAGGTGTTCGCTGGAAACGTAACAACTACTGGAATTCTTGCTGTTCAGACTCCGACCTCGACGCAAGATGCGGTCAATAAGTCATACGCTGATGCGCGTGATTTCCGTACCGCTTTCTGGGGTACTGGTAGGGATGGAAACGTAACGATTTCGGCCACGACAACACTTACAGGTGATGGTCACTATCAAAATTTGACTGTTAATCAAGGTGTAACTCTCTACACCGCTGGTTATCAGGTATTCGCGACGGGCACGGTTACCGTGAACGGTATCCTCGGGAACATGGGAGGGACAGCGACTACCGCAACCGTTCCTGCTGCTGCTTCTTCGTCTGTGCTCGGTGGTGGAGGTAATGGAGGCTACGCCTCAAGCGGAGGTGGTGCGGATGGCGGTAACGGAACATCCACTTTGTCCTCACTTGGTGGTGCAGGTGGTCGTGGAGATGGTTTTGGAGGCACATGTTCAAGCTGTGCGGGTGGAACGGTTACGGCATCTAAAACCTCTCCTTATTCTGGAGACTAGATTAGTTGGCTTGTTGATTTCACGAGCACTTCTACAGCCCATCAGGTGATGGGTGGTGGCGGAGGTGGAGGAGGAAAGACGAACGGAGGCAATGCTGGCGGTGCTGGTGGCGGAGGTGGAGGTGGTGTCTTTGTTTCGGCCCCGACGATTACCGTTGGCACGTTCGGCCGTATTTCAGCGAATGGCGGAAACGGAGCACAGGCTGTCTCTACAGGCTCCGGCGGAGGTGGAGGTGGTGGATTCGTAGTACTTCGTTACATGAATTTAACCATTTCAGGCTTCGTTTCTGCTTCAGGTGGAATCTGTACCACGACGGGCAACACTCCTAATTGTCAAAACGGTTCCGATGGAACGGTGTTCATGTTGGATATGAATCAAAACTAGTATGTCTTTCCTCGTCTCTGAAAAAATTGACCAGATGAATCAAGAGCTGACCACGGTTGGTCAGCTTGTTGGTGAATCGGATTGGATTGTCTTCCTGAATCGTACAGGTCGCTTTTTCAAGACGGGCTATAAAATGCCTACCTCGCAAAAAGAGGTAGATAAAGTTCTCTTTCCCGGAGTGAAAGAATATCCATTACCGAGCGATTATCTTGGGATCATTGAGCCAAAACGTCCTTATGAATTGTTTTCTCCGACGTTCACCAATGAAACGGAGAAAGCCTTTATTCATTGGCCGTATGGGAACCTGTCAGCGATCAAGTGGGATCGCGAGACCCCTTATCTTATCGCCCAGAATGAATCTGACGGAGTGAACTCTCTCTTGAATAATTGTGATAGCACTACTGAAAATGGTGCTTGGGTTGTTTCCGGAGATGGTTCTGCTTTGGCTGCCGATACGCAGATTTTTACGGAGGGTACGGCATCACTCCGCTTCCTTGTGGCTGCGGTTGGAGGTACGACCACCCTTACTCTTACGGGCATGGATCAGGTGGATATTACACAGTTTCTGGCCGATGGGATGTGTTTCATGGACATCAAACCTCCGGACAGTAATACGACCGCAATTCCCCAAGTTCTCATTCGTCTCGGTTCCGATAACTCGAACTACTACGAGATGACAACGACTCTCCGTTATCGCGGGGATTCGATCATTTCAGGTTGGGGGCAGATTGGGTTCGATTTCATGAATAAAACGACCGTAGGTACGCCTGATTATACGGCGATCGATTACATTCAGATCGTTATTAGTAACGGGACTGATCCGATTGTAAACGGCCTTTGGAGAATCGATTGGATTTTCTGTGCCTTGGGAACCTATTTCCAACTCCCCTACTACTCAAAATACAACGTGCGGAATACTCAAGGTGCTTACATTGATCAGATTACCGCCGCTTCCGACACGGTTCTCTGTCCTAGTGATTTTGATGAGGCTTTTTCCTATAAGGCACTAGAGATTGCGGCAGCCACCCGCCTACGCAATCAGTCGTTGGCTTCATATTTCGCGAGGGAGCTTGCCCCCAAGCTCGCATATTTGAAGTCCAAATATCCGACTCAAGAGAGCAAGGTACAAACGACTTGGTACGACCGTTGGAACACTTTTTGAGTTATGAATGATGCTTATCAAAATTTATACGGAGCGGAAGTAAACGCCCCAAAGAGCATCAACGCCCAGCCTGATCAGGATGGTAAGTGGGTTATTTTTCCTGACTCACTTCCGACACAAAAATTTATTGGTTTCCAAGATCGTGATAATGAAACGATCCTTAAAGGTGCGTTCGTTTTAGGCCAAAATGTGATGTTCGGTGGGGACTCGTTGCCTACCCTACGTCAGGGATTCGAAGTGATCGGTACAGAAGCCACAAACGCCACTCCTGTTCAGCGGGCTTGGATTTTCGAGACCCCGAGTGGGGATGTATTTGAATTAAAGGCTTATGATACAGGGCTCTACTATTGGTTGGTTGGTGTAAGTACAGAATACGCTTTATTGAAAGGTGGCTTTACGGCCGCACAAGAGTTTGGATTTGGTAATATCGGGCAAATTGGTGTTGATTTTTATACATGGTTTTGCAATGGGGTTGAGCCTTGGTATCAGTTCAATGGTGCAAACACGACGATTGCTTCGGTGACTTCAAACACCATCACGAAGAATGGTACGGATGCTTGGGAGGATACGGGTTTCTATAATTCCGGTACGCGTTCGATCATCATTAAGGGAGTCGAATATAGCTACACGGGCGGAGATAGCTCAACAACACTAACGGGTGTTAGCCCTGATCCTACGGGAATTGTATTGGCGAACGATCTCGCCGTTCAGTCCCCTAGACAGCCGAGTTTTTACGTCACTCTTCCGTTTAAAGCAGCCTCAACAGGTGCGTTTGATGTAGGGGAGATCGTAACTGGCGGTTCGTCCTCGGCCACTGGGATTGTTCGGACTGTTGATCCTTACGGTCTATTTATCGTAGTTCAACCGACATCAGGAACGTTTCAAGGTGGAGAAACCGTCACAGGCGGCACATCCTCCGCGACGGGCGTTCTCTTGGACTATTTCGACCAAACTGTCGGGCCGCCGATCAGTAATATCATCATGGCCCACGATGGTCGTTTGCATACCACTGATGGCTCTTTATGGGACTACTCTCATTTGAATGATCCTTCTGACTGGACTACTGGCAACTTGGACGGAGACGGAGGCTCAAAGGATATTGAATTTTCTGGTTCTCTGGTTTCATTCGGAAAACTCAATAAATCGATCCTTGCTTATAAGAATCGCTTGATTAAGATTCTTCAGTTTACGCAGAATGCCAGCCGAGTCGATGTTCCTTTCTATCAAACCTTAATCCCCGCTGATGATAAGGGAACCACTTTAGGCGCGATCAACCAGCGATCCACATTCTCAACTCCTAAGGGGTTGGTCTTCATTACTCCTGATAAGCGAATGGTTCTTTTGACCGGAATCACGGCGAATGATGAGCCGGAGTACATGTTCTTGTCTGATCCGATTCAACCGATTTTCGTACGTGGGGTACATGATGATGCTTCTGGGATTTGTGTTGATAACGTCATCTACTACTCGTTTAAACAGGATGAAAACAGCACCTATAACGACGTCGTTTTGCGTGGGGACATGACACGTCAGTCTTATGACAAAAATGGAGTCCTGATTCCGATCCAATGGGATGTCCCGACAGTTGGTTGGAACGTGAAGGATTGGACGGCGATCTTCAATCAGGGAACGGGTGAAACGGTTATCCATTGGCATTCGAGTACTAACTCGAATAGTTATGCCGTCTCCGTCAATAAGACGGATAACAATCAATCATTCACCGCCATCATCCGTTCTTGGTTCGAGACATTCGACTATCCCCAATTCCAGAAGACGATGGATTACGCCTATCTGGAGATTGAGATGAATCCAAATACGCAAGGTCTGGTCACTTTTCTCTACGATGAGAATGGGTTCACTCAAACTCAAGAGTACACAATCTCTGGCGATGATGCAGCCAATCGTTTTGATCGAACTGACTATAACCCGTTCGGTGCGAACCCATTTGGCTACGAGAAATTCGGCTCGAACGGATTAAATGAAAGCATGGGTGTTTATCGATACATCTTTGAGGTTGATCCGAACGTTTATTTTTTCAACTTGGCCATGCAGTTCGGCGTTGAGAATGAAAATAACGATTTCCGCATCGTTCGATTCGGATTCCACATCAAAGAAGTTAAACAAACTCCCCAAATTTCGCTCCTAAAAGGCTCCTAAAATTCTATGGCTACAAATGTGCAGGGTCTTACCTCGACTGGCATGGGTCAGTTAGCAGAAGATCAGATGAAACAGCGTGTTCTCGAACAATCCCAGCAAAATCCGGGACAGATTGTTACTGGTGGACAAACGGGAGCCGTCCAAACTGGAACGGAACAGACGCCGATCAACTTTCAAGCTCTTACTTCAACAGGCCCGGCTCCTGTTGAGGAAAAAAAGTCTGTTGGTACTTTGACTTCCCAGCCAGCCCAAGAATACGCCCAAGGAGTTCAGCAAAAGTCTTTAACTGCCGATGAGGAACTGACGAAGCGTGCGAATGATGCAGCCTCTTTGAACACTAACTTCTCAACGAATCCTGCTGATTTGGCCGCCTTGGATTACTTCAACAAAAATGCAGGAGGTGTACATGCAAATGATGCTTTGCAGGGTCTTTCGTCTCGCGTTAGCCAGGTTCAACAGACGTTTGAACCCCAGAAACAGAAACTGGCAGAGAGCCAACAGGCCGAGGCCGGAACAGAAAAAGCGGCTGCGTTCTATTCTGGTCAGACTGGTTCTGATTATGGGAAAGCTGCCTTAGCTAAAATGAATCGTGATCAGCAGTTTGATTCTGATCAATTACAGAAACAGGAAGCGCAGGCACTTCGGAATGCTTGGTCTTCGATTGAATCAGATAACATTGACGCTGCCCAAACCTATTCTAAGCAGGCAGAGGATTTGAAAGCTGCCCGTGAGAAGTCCGACGCCGATGCACTTAAAGCCCAAAAGGATGCTTTGGATGTTGAGAAGCTTGGAGAAGATCGTGCAGATGCGAGCGTGATGCGTGCAGCACAGACGGGTATTGAATTGAATGATGGGCAGTTGTCCTACATTGATCAAAAGTACGGTCTTGATCCCGGTACTAGCCGTCAATTATTTGAAGTAGCGAAGATCAGCAATGCTCAAAGTACGGCCAAGGATGAAGCGGCCGCACAAACGGCCGCCGTGGATGGTGCAAAAAAATTAAGTGATTATCTAGATAGCCGTCCTTTGGGAGAACCAGTTCAGATCGGAAAAACGACGTATTATGGAACTGGTCGTGGAGACATTAAGACTGGCATTGAAATTGATAAAGCTACGGGCCAAGGATTGGCTTACGAATACGATCCGTCATCTGGGCGTACCACGACCACCCCAATGGGTCAGGTTGGCTTCGCTGATCCTAATTGGTCAGTTCAGGCCGATGATAATGGGAATCTTTGGCGTATCTCCGCTACCACAGGGAAAATGCTGCCGATGACTCCCGGGCCATCTCAAAAAACGAATAACGCCATCCTAAAAGAGGGTTCAACTGGCCCAGCACTTCCGGGACATGAGGCGAATGCAGGCCAATGTGGAGCCTACGCAAATTACTGTTACGGTGGGCCTGTTCTTGGAGACAAAGGAAATACCTTTTCCGGCAAACAGGAAGCTTTATCAAAGTATCCGTCTGTAAAAAATGATGATATCCAGTCTGGCAATACTTTCCTCATGAAAGGATATGGCACGACTGGTCATATTGGTTTCGTTGGTGATCCGGTCTATGATCCGCAGGGTAAACTCACTGGTTTTATGGCGGATGAAAGTAACTTTGTTCCTCCCGGGCAGGGCAAGGTTTCGTATTCTCGTTTCGTCTCTATCGACGATCCTCATTTGGCTGGTTTCTATGATGTACCTACTCCCAATAAACCACAGGTTGGTACGGATTCACCTATTACAAATGCTGTCACCGCAGGTGGTGTGACATTTGGAAATAAAAATGCCGCGAGCGCAGAGAAGCCGCTTTCCGCTGATGAAATCACGAAGTATGGTCTTGATCCGACCGATCCTCAAAATGTCGGTATTACGCTTTCAGACGTTAAAACGCGCCTCGGGCAGCAACAGCAAGAAAAAGCGAATGAACCAGTCGAAACACCGACATATAACCAATACGGTCTTTTGGCGAATACAGACTTCAATCCTGCCGATGAGACAGATAAGGAGGCAAAATTATATCTTGACTACTACATCAAAAATGCCGCCTTCCCGACCTCTTATTCGCTCGGCATGGGTAAAACTTCAAGCTCGGCTTCACGTTTTGCAAAGGCAGCTTCGCGGGCTCAAGATTTGTATTACACGGCAACTGGTGAACAGTTACCGGATGTCGCGATCTTGAAAGGCAATAAGACCTTGATCAATGCAAACAATAAACTCGAGAATAACCTTAATGTCCAAGAAGGAACTATCGGAGCAAACTTCAAACTCGCTTTGTCGAATATCGACAAGGCCGGGATCAACCAGCATTCCCAACCCATTAATGATTTCTTGAATAATGTTGGTGAAATGTGGGGTGATCCGAACGTAGCTGCCTATCTATCTCAAAATGCTACATTGGCAAATGAGGTCGGCTCTCTGCTTGCTCTGAAGAACGCAGGAGGAACCACAGTCGCCGATAAACTTGAATCTGCAAAACTGATTAAGCCGGGAGCAAGCGAGAAGCAGCAAAAGGCCATCCTTAAAATTCTGTTGCAAGAAGCAGATAATGCCTCTAAGACAATTCGGTCTACCAATTCTGACTTATATAAGCAGATTGATCCTCTAGAGACTTTGAAAGACAACCCGAACCGTCAGGATACTATTAAGAAGAGCACGCCAGAAGAACTTCCTAGCAACATTGGTGAAACGGTAATGAACGCTCGTCAATCAGGCACGAAGGATGATGAACTTCTAAACTACTTTCTTGAGACGTATCCGGGTTATTCCAAGCTTGTTAAATCTGCACGAGATTCTGGCAAAAGCGAAACAGAAATTATTGACGCTATCATAAAATGATATGGCCTTATCTGACCTACAAGCACTGACGTCTAAAGATACTAAAGTTGAGCTTACGAAGCCCAGCAATTCTCCATTCAAAGCTCCAGTTAGTGCAGCACCCCCCACTGACACTTCTAAAAAAGACGGTGGATTCTTTTCGGCCTTATCCGAAAGTCCAGAAGATCAGCAGGCCAGGTTACGAGCACAGCATCCACTTCTCTTCAACCCTGTGACTGATTTTTTGGCCGGAACTGCCAAAGCCATTGGAGATGCTGGGGTCGGAGCCATCAAGTCCATCACAGAGACCCCAGTTCAATTCGTAAAGTCTTCTGTTGGATCAGCCGCTCAATTACCAAGCGATATCCAGTCATACGCTACCCAAAAACCTGCTGAAGAAACGGCAGCGCGTAAGTTCGGAGAAGATGTAATAAAACCATCGGAAATTCCTATTATTGGTGAGGTAAAAACACCGTCTGCGGTTCCCAGTGATGTCGAGAACCTCGGAGCCCAATCGGCTGGAGAAGATTTAACTCAAGCTGCCGATATCTATCTCACAGGTGGAGCACCCGGAGCTGCCGAAGCTCTTGGCAAAGGATTCCAAGGCGTAAAAAAAGTTCTTGATTCAACAGGCGTAACCTCGAAGGTTTCTGAAGCTTTACCAAAGATCGCTTCCGAACTTACGAGTACTCCAGCAAGACAATTCGAAGCAGCAGCCAATCCAGAAATGGCACAGACAATTAAAAAAGTACGACAATCAGGACTCGATTTAACGAATCCTCAAGATGTGCTTGGTATTGGTGAGGATGTTTATGGGAAAGCGCAGAAAGCAATTGACGAGGCAAAGGCAGCCTATTCAGATACTCGAGCTGGGCTTGTGAATGCCAATGAGGGAAAGATTATTCAACGCTCGAAAGACTTCGTGACCGGAGTACAGCAAGTTCTTAAAGATGCCAAGGTGAAAATCACTCCAGAGGGAGTAGATACGGTCGGTTCTCAATTTGAGGGTAATGCTGCAGCTAAAGCGTTCTTGGATAGGGCTAATGGCATTATGACGCGGGCATTAACCAAAGGATCAACAGCCGTCGATGATCTTTTGACTCGCCGTGAAGCGATCTCATCTATCCTTGATGAGGTTCCATTCGAACAAAAAAATCTTCGTCGTGTACTTGGAAACATGCGATCGGCGTTTGACAATACACTCGAGGACGTCATTGGAACGGGTGCAAGAGAAATGCGTAAGGCCTATGCAGTCACAATGGACGCAGCCAAGCCTATTGTGGACGCCATGACTGTCGAACAGAATGGCAGGCAGATTTTTAGTCCTGATCGTGCGGCTGCCTTTATCAAGCAGGCATCGAGTGACTTGAAATTCGATAAAAGGGCCATGCTTTCGGAGTTGGATAAATTAACCGGAACTAATTTCACCCAGAACGTACAAGCGATGGGTCTCGATAAAGCTTTAAGTCGTCTCGATCCGCCTACGGCTGGTAGGGCTTTTGATATCGTCAAAGGTTATATCGCAGCAGTACCCGGTCTCGGGCGCATTTCTTCAGCCCTTTTCTCTCCAAAACTCTGGGGAGAGATCGCTATTAGACAGGGCTTGAAAGGAACGGAAGCAGTCACCACCGCTGCAAAAAATGCCAATGAATTCAGAAAACTGATCATTAGCAACCTACTCTCTATCCCTTTCAAAAATTATAGCTCACCGAGTGATGTAGAGGGCGAGACAGACACCGGCGAGTAAAAGTAGAGACACCAAAACACAGATGGCTAACCATCCAATAGCGATAGCAAAAAGTGAACCGATCATATATATAGGACAGGATATACCATAAAACCTCTGTTTTGTCAATGGCATATACTCAATATTTAGCTAACATTAGCCATATTTAGTATATTCTTGCCAATTATTGTAGATAAGTACTCTTGACAGGATGTACAGGGATTGTTAACGAGCGTGTGTTATACTTAAAAGGTGGTATAGCTGGATTTGGCAAACAACCGAAGTTATTTGCTCTTTCTAACAAAAAACCGCCTTTTAGGCAGTCTTTTTGACCGTTTTGGCTACTGGTGGTGCGCGGGGTCGGGTTCGAACCGACATCAAGACCTTAGCGGGGAATTGTACTATCCATTTGTACTACCCGCGCCCCATCAGTGGCCAAAGTGGTTTTTTATTTACAAAAATCCGCATCAGGTTCTAGCGCAGGCGCAATCGCCCTTTCGGGAAAACGCGCTTGTGGCGCATTGGTCTTTTTGGAAAACCTGCGCCAGAACTCGACACGGATTCGTGTCGGACGACTGCTTGAGGATGACCAGTCCTGTTTGTGATTGACCTACCGATAGTATACCACGAACTAATCTAAATCTAAATCCCCTGTCAAGAGGCAGGCCTGACAATCACGAGTTTCCATCCTTTCTCTTTCTTCGCCATCGCCTCTTTAAAGGCCTGATTTACGTCTGTAGCCTCGATTTGGATATCCCTTGACCCATCTGGCGTGCTGAAGCTGGCAACGAAGTTTGACATGTTAATAACAGTAATAAGGACAGTTTCCGATTGGTTGACCATGTTTACAAAGCTCCTGATTTTTCGCTAGCATTTGCATTTTTTCTCTGAAATCTCGAGCTGACATAACCTCAACCTTGTTGTGATTGGCGTCCTCCCTCTTTTGAGGTTTCGGGTGATTATCTTGTCTAGGCATATGTCCAACATGATATAGCGCAATCCCTCTTAAATCCAGACATCCCTAGACGAGGGGTAAGATCACGACCTCGTAATCATTCATTTTTTCAGGCATTCGCATCCATCCGTATTCATGGTTACCGTTTGTTTTTTTATCAAACAACAATACAAAAGTCGGAGCCATCCAAGCGATTTTATACACATCATCTCCAAATTTGGATTTTACAAAATCATCTTCGTATATTTCTATGTCGTTACGATCTTTTAATCCGGTAAATTCCATCAAGATGTACTCCTCATCCGGATCATTATGTTTTTCGATTGCACCGCTATAGAACTCATTACCGATCCCATCCATTTCGAACGATGGGATAGTTTTCCATTCCGAACCATATCTTTTGCGAGCCCTAAATTTGATTGGTCTTTTTTCCATACTCACTTCATTAGATAGTCTTCTAAAACTGCACCCTCTCTTCTGTGCTGGTAGCTGGGATATATTTATAAGGCATCTGATTCAGAAAGGTTTGTAAGTCCATGCCTTCCGCATCTGGCAAGTCTATACAATAAATCCCAGAGCATACAGGCTTATTTTTACCCTTGAGAGATAATTTGACATCGGAAGCGGATACCGTTTTCGCTTTAGTAAATTGTTCTTGGAGATACTCATCGAGCGTATCCTCCGTATAGAAATACAGACCATGAGATTGATTTACGGTCACCTGTCCCCAATCAATCTTATATCCATCCATGAGCTTCTCAAGGACAAAAGCTCGCGCAACGGGCTGAGTTGTCACGATAGAAAACATGACATAGACCGTGAAGATCGAACAGAATAACGAAATAAGACAATAGATAAAAGGATTTTTCATATTCACTTCACTCTAAAAACATTTGTAATGACGATCTTCGTAATCTCCGGACTATCCTGTTTTATCTTATCCTCAATGGACTGTGTAATGGGGCCCATATCTGGCAGATCATTATTTATCCTTTGACCAATTTCGTAATTGCCGACACCTGAAGACCCATTATTTGTTGAATACTGATATACAACCTGAAATTTTCTAGGTTCAGGATAAATGATACAGTTTACAATAAGGGAAACTAGGACGAGATAGAATACAGCCGTACAGATTTGTAGAGATTTTTTCATAGTTTATTTATGAAAATTAATTCACATATTCTTACCATTTCCTAATCTAACCTGTTTACAGATAACTTGCGGATAATCGCAGAAGATCGAAGATGGGTCTTCGATACATTTTATACGCCCCTCGATGACCATACAGGCTTGAGTTCGCATGTGAGGATTGGGTTTGGTCGAAAAAGAAACTACAAAACCACCAAACAAGAAGCAGATGATACCAACAAATAATAGCGGGTGTTTCATATACTCATTCCCCCTCCTCACAAGTTCGGAGAGCGGCAGCCATACTTACTCCACAATTTAGACATGTTCGATCTTTCAGCCCAAAGCCCTCACCAGTTCTTCGGAAGTGGTGCATGTCTTTACTGCAAAGGTATTTGCTTATGTCTCCCTCCGTTCGCAGTTCAGAAAACGTATAGTCCTGTGTCATATCATTCAGGATTTAGAGAGGAGAACGAGTAAGTCGTCATGTGCCAAATTATATGCAGGGAGTGCGAATTTTACCGTCCAAGGCATGTCAGCAGTCAATACCATTTTGTTATTTAAAATAATCTTCACACACTCCTCAATCCCCTTTTTCCTGCCGAGCCGTTCTGCTTCGGCGACGATGACGGGGACATTAGCAAGAAACTTTGGTTCGTGGCCCCAAGCTGCCTCCACTAGGTATTTATCTTCTTCCCACCATTCTTCTATGTTTGGCATAGGGGGTTAAAACTCAGTTAGATCATATTTCTCTTTCCAGCCCTCCAGAGTGTCACTCCATAGCCGACCCAGACACTCTTTCCTAACGATTTTGCTCAATCCAAACCATCCATTGAATCGGGGCACAGCTTTGAGCCGTTCTTGAACACAAAATAATTCCGGAATCTTATCTTTCGTGTTCTTAAATCTGGCTAAAACTATCTCTTCCGTACTATAAATCGTATGGCAATCATCGCAACCCCAATAGCTCTCATAATCGCGCACATCCTTGATCATAACCTTTCTCTCGAATGGGAGACTTGGGTCTGGCCGCTTTCTAACAGCTAGGTACTTCATACAATTTCAGTTCTTTGTTAGGGGGTTAGTGACAAATCTCACAGGGGCAATCCTTATTGTATTCTTCACATGGGCAGCATTTTCCCATCTTCTCAATGGCCTTATCGAGTTTGGCGATGAAGATGTCGGCATTCACTGCTTGGTGTTCGCAATCGCCATCCTTGACCCATTGGTGACACTGAAAATAACAGCGGTCGCCCTGCTTCGCTTTCTCCGCCGCTTTCACGATTTCACGCAGAATGTCGATGGGGGACATATTAATATGAGAGAATAAACGCAAATAAAGTGAGTCCAAGAACTATTCCGATCATTAGACTTCCCCACACCGTACGGCCAAACTCATATTTCGATTCAGTATACTCACGATATGCGAATACAAAAAATGGTATAGCCATGATAATGGCAATGGCAGAATATGTTTCATTCATATCATCATGGCGATTAACAGGATTAGTCGTACTTCTCGCTGGTAATATTAATGACCTCTAGAAAATCTTTTGGTAATGGATAGCTGATTAATATCTCTCCATGTTCCGTATCGAAATACACGCTAGCCTTAGAATGTTGCTTCTGGATTTCACAAATCCGATTGGAAATTTCTAGTAGATGGGAGGCGTACATTTTCATATCATTCAGCTTCGTACATATGAATATGAAACCGTCTTACCGTCTGATCCTTGGCCGCTTTCTTCTTCCATTCGAGATGGCCGAAACGAATAAGAAGCGCCGTCATATTCATGACATTTGTATTCGGGCCTGTCGGAGCCTTCCAGAAGGCTGTATACCAAGCCTTGTTTACCTTGCAATACTTCACATTCTCGATTACTAACCATTGGCCACTTTCAAAAACGACTTTATTATTCTCCCGCAAATACTCCAAAAACTCTGGCGTTTCATGTGCAGGAGCGTTGGCGAGGAGTTCGGCGTATGACATATTCAGCGAGGAGGAGTGAGGGGGCTAATCTTTAAAAGGATACGGTTTTAGTCCTTTGACTTTCGCTATCGTCCAGACAATCGTGTCATGAGGATTATGGTCGCAAATCGTATGCTTTCGTAGTACGAGATTCACTATCGCTTCAGCACAATTATGTGGGTTCAGCTTATCCTGTCTATTCCAAATCAATTGCTGAACATCTTGGATTAACTCACGATAATCCTTGTGAGATTTCTTCATACTTCTTTCCCGTCCTCGCTCGTGAGGGCGGAATCGCTATAAGATTCATTGGCTGTTGGCCGAGCTTGGCCTAGGGTTGAAATAAAATACAATAGCTTCGCGTTCGCGCTTTCAATCCCTTGCCACTTATGTGCCATAGGGCCGCTTTCCGCCCCATCTTTCTTCAACTGTTCCAAAACAGTCCTAGCTTTCAACGTCGCTAATTCAACATGAGCCTTAATCCTCTCCCGTTCTTCAAGCGTCGCGCGGCGAGAGGCTTCGGCGAGAATATTGCGCATGATCTGTAGTGCACCGCTATTCTCATAATCTAAACCAGCCTTTCCAAGTTCACAAAACTCGTCCATCCACCACTCGTCACTCTTGGCCGTCTCCTGTTTTGGGGCGGGTTGTTTGGCGCATAAGTGGCTCATCCCAAAATATCCATTCTGGCAACACCGATTTGGTTCTTCAGATACATCCCTCCCCTCTGGCGCAGGAGATTCCGCTTGTGGTACGAATCCCTCATCATCATCCTTAAAGTTGATACGTGGCTTACACCCTTTTTTGCATTTATTACAGGTAACCGGCTTTGATAGATCAGGTGGCGGCGAAATCTGCATCCCATCTACGGGGAAGTCACAACAATCCGAACGCCAGTCGTTTCCGATTGGCGCAGGAGATGAGGCGGGGATGAAAGGTTTAAGGCAATTCTTGCACTGTGTATTAGGGCCGCCCCATTCGGAAAGAGGAACAGTAGGCGGCGCACCACAGCACTTCGATACGGGTTCTTTGGTCATACTAATAAAGCAGTGATGCGAAATATCGAGCTTCGGACTTAATGGCTTGACGCGCGCGACGATGCCAGAACGGGGTTTGCTTGTATTTGAAAAAGAGCCCGTTGAGGATAATCACGATGGCTTCGTTTGTTATTCCAGTTGCCATATTATTTCTTCAATACAGCTTTTATCTTTTTCAATTTAGCGAGGGCGGCGGAATAGCTTTTCGGAGATTCAACAGCGTGGAGGACTCTCGTATCCGTAACATCATCATAGAGTGTAACGGTTATAAAGAATCTTTCTTTCTTCTTCGCCTTTCGGGTGGAGGGGGTCATACGGTGATGAGTTTTTGCTCGATCAAATAAATCAGCATCTTGGCGCGAGCGTCGGCTTCGGTGTCTCCATACTCCTCATGTAGAATCCCAGTAAACACACCCTTATCTTCATCGAAATAGAAAACCCTGTGCATGCTCCCGATAGTTTGATCCAGGCGTAAGGCACAATTGATCGTGTCGAATCGTTTGCTCCTGCCAGGCAACATCTCCCCCAACTCCGCGACGGTGAAGGCGGAGATGCGTTCACTGTCTGTTTGATTGCGTATAGCATCAACTGCACATTGAGCCTCTGTAACTAAACTCATAGGACTTCCTCTGTAAGACTCATGCCAGTAATACAAACTCTCCTGCTTCACTCCCAACTCATTCAATTTCTGCGCAAGCTCTAGGCTTACGACTTGGGAAGAGAGGGTCATAGAACGTATTTAGCCAGCAAACTATCCAGTTCTTTCTCAGCTTCAATCGCTTTAGTCGGATCACCCTGTTCAGACTCTCCAGTTTCCACATACGCCAATTCGACGGCCCTATGTATATCCTTTGTCGCCTCCTCCACTCTCGCCAGCGCATCGAGTGCGGTTTGGGCAATGTCGGGGAGGGAGGCAAGATACTCGGCAAGCTTTCTTTTAGCCTCAATATCTTCTTCCGTGTCCTTCGCGTAGAAATCAATCGTAAAAATCTCTAAGCCTTGTTTATCCTTCTCGCCGATCACTATGAATCCAGCGTCTTCCCATGCTTCCCACGGCCCTTTCGTCGCTTTGTCCATTAACTCTTTGATTTCGGATGCCTGCATATTATTTACACAAATCTTTATACATCCATTCGTACTCCTTCAATCGCTCTACTTCGGCAAGTGCTTCGAGCGCGGTAGCTGCGAGGTCGTGACAAAATCCTTCAAGTCTTTTATCTGGATATTGCCCTATGAATTTCACCATCATCTTGTTTATCTGCTCCTTAGTCAGCATATTATTCGGTGTGAGCTTCTAACCACTTCTTCCATTCCTCTGTAGAACCCGAGTTGTAATACTTATGACGAATTGCCTCCGCAAACTCCTTACTGCACTTGGGTTCAGGTTCTGCAATGATTTCGGCGTGGGACATAACCCTGTCAGAAAAACGTAGATCATCACATTCGTCAGTAAAACGAATTGCGTGCAATCCCTGCCCTTGGAAAACTTTCGTAATCTTCCCCGTCAATCTCACCGTCTGGCCAACACGGAATTGTTTTGGAGACATAGGTAGTTCAGATTCAGTATAAAAATCGCATAAAACAGCGTGTCCTTCTTTTGTTAAATCATTTCCACAGCACCTGCAATTATATTCCATATCAATCAGGAAGAATGGTGATTAAGACGCGCTTGATACTCAATCCGATACCGTTAGCCGCCTCTCTTGCTTCGCCTTCGGTCTCGAATACAGCCATGTTCTTAAAGTCTTGCGATTGCTCTTTTGCGATGTGACCATTGACCATAATAGCCCATGCCTCCTCTTTCTTGCTTTGCTTGGGTTTCATAATTTAGTAAATGATATTTTCCAATTCTGATCAACACGTCCTCGAATAGTCCCATCATGGTCAATGATGTAATGAGTTTCGGCGTATGGTTCTTCTTCGGTTCCTTGTCCTTCCAAAACCGTTACCATCATAACCTGCCGCGCTCCACGGAAGTTTGACAATCGTTTCTGACCTTCGGTTAATGGCATATTCTTTTCGTGAGGGGGTTTAGTTGAGTGAGGATGTCGGAGGAGTGGATGCCGATAGCTTCGGCTTGGCCAGCCTGGGTCGCTGCAGCGTGCTATCGAACCGCGTACATTTTTCACCCACTCCTCCCACAGCCCCAAGGATGGGGGTTATTTCGCGTTCCTATAATCCTCCTCGAAAGCGTCTGCCATGCTATTCAGTCCTTTGCGACGGAAGTAGGTAACGAGAGTGTCGCCCTTTTCCCAATCCACAAATGTGGAGGCATGTTCTTTTTCTAGTCTCTGTAATTCTTCTTTTGTCATACTCTTTCTTCAGGGTCTGAATGAATAAATCGCGTGAACGCTACTCTTTACGCTTTGCTTGCTTGAGAGAAGGCATATTATTTGGGTAAGAATGGCGGTTGTTTTTTATTCCAATAGAAAGCGTCTGCCTTATAGGTAAATACATCCCAAGCTAGTTTCAACCGATTGATCCAAGAAACATAGGGAATGGGACGGGACGGAACCCAACGTCCCTCGATATTGGTTTGTGGGCCTTGAGCAAGGCTCTCGAAAGTAACTTTGTCGTATTTCATATATTCATTCTGATTTAGGAAAGTAGCCTTTTAGAGTCTCACTTTTTACCTGACCGCATTCAGAGCAACGAAGGAGGAAAAACGTCTCGTACCATTTGCCGCCTCCTTTTAGGCTTGTAACCTCATCTACTTGTCTCTGCTCCTCTACCCATGTATGTCGATGGAAGAAGGGCATATTATTTGTTGTGAGATTTCTCGTAGCTCATTCGTGCGTCTTTCTCGAAGTCCTTGGTCTTGATCTTCGCCATTCGTCCATCAGGCCAATGCCAGACGACCCCCTCAATGCCGCAATTCTCGCCTACAACGCTTTTAGCGGTCGGGAGCCAAGCTTTTAGTCCTGCGTAATCCGTTGGCACATCAAACAGCTTCATAGTCTCGGCCTTACAAGAAAACAGGATCACAACAGGCGTTTTCAAGTTCAACGTATTTCCTTGAATATTCGGGCCGACGGCTTCACCCGACCACTCCCCGTCCTCTACGTCATCAAGGCGCATTTGACGAGCGGCCAGCCAAAGGTATTTATCTTCGGGGCCGTATTCGTCGGCATCCACATACCAAGGATCAACAATCCCCTTAGCCTTTTGAATCTTGTCGGGGTTACGACGCTTCTCTAAGCGAACGAGCGTATGGTTACGCACGGTTACGCGGACGTTCATTCCGTCAATCTTCTCCGTAGCGATAGCCGTAGAGAAATTGTAAAGACCCGTGTATTTATCAATCACTGTTCGGTCGCCGTTCCAGTCTCTATCAAAGATAGTAGATATTTTGTTCATACTCCCACAGATGAAGCGTTTATTCTTCATCGGTCGGAGCATGAGCTTGAAAGGCTTCATTTGGACATCAGTTTTTCGCTGATGTGAGTTTTCCTTTCAAGCAAAGCTCGTGATAGGGCGAGGATTTGACGAGGCTTCGATGCTATACTTCGCCGTTGGCCAAGCTAGCTGTCGCGTGGACGAACCTCTGTACTCGTATAGTCACCTCGCATGAATGGACTTACGACAGGGCTTTATTTACTACATCCCTGCTACCAATCGCCCCAGTAGCTTGGCGGGCGTTTTCTATTCCGCCACCTATCACTGCGGACGTATTCTTCGGCCTATACTCCCCAAACGGGTTGCAGTACCGATACGCCGCTGGGGATTCACGAGCTGACCTGCAGGTAGCTCATTCGGTGGACGTCTCCATCCTACCCCCAGCGACGGACGATGAGACGTAGGTGCGACCTACTTCCCTGACTTATACAATTGCGATCCGTTTTGTTTCCTCTCAATGAGGCGGTATGCACCCTTCGGTGATTGGGTCATCGTCTTTCGCTTGCAGCACTTCTCTTTTCATACATCAGCCATGTTTTCAGGCTGCTTTCGATAGTGCGCCGCCGCCCACTATAGAAGTAGTCTCCGAGACTTTTTCGACGGGAGTCGAACCCGACGTTCGGGGCCTACGCTAGGCTATGGCCCGTGCTTCTATAATGAGCGGCGACGGCCAAGAGAGTTATTTCCCTGTCTTGGCGAGTGTCGCTTTGCGAAGGACGTAGTTGGTATTTCACCAACTTACGCAATGCCTTACGGCCCTACACATGTAGAGACCGCCTACTGCTGGCTTGTATGAGCCCGGAACGCCGCAAAGCATTGGACTTTGATGTCATTGGGTTTTTCTCCCAATCACCCTACAAACCAGCATGGGGCGGCCTCCACCGAAGTGGAGGGGCCGCTATATTTACTTACAGACGCTCGCTGTTTCTCCGTAGATGTAGTCCTGACCTTGTGGGCAGTACCAGAAGTTCTGCATAAGGACAGAGCTGCGCTGTACGTCCGTCATCATGTGGCGTCCGGTTGCAAGATCAAATCCAGAGTAGAAACTTCCACCAGCGTCTTTCCATGCCTGATACGCAGGATCAAACGCCATGTGTGAATCAGGATAGAGCGGATTACGACCGACAGTGCCAGATTCACTGATGATAGCCGCGATATAGCGTGCAACAGCTTGTTCATGGCTAATGCCGTTCATTTTCATCACGTCTTCAATGGCGCTCTCCATACGGGCAGCACCCGTATATTCCTGATACTGGACGCTCGCGGTGAAGCCCGCGATATTCATCTGTTTCACGGCAATATCGGTCTGAATCTTGGCAAGGGACGGATCGGCGGCAAGCGCAGGCGAGGCAAAGCTCACGAGGGCAAGCAGAGAGATAAAGATTTTCTTCATATGTGTTACGGCTTATGCGCCGCATGGGATGGTGATGCCGATCTGATTATGGTTCACCACCCAATGCGACACACAGCTTTATTGAATTGATCTACCAACCCAAAGGTTTAATTACGTTCTTAGGCATGTCTGCAAACAGCGGAATCATTTCTTCTTCCTTGAATCTGGCGATACCGCATCCAACTTTCGTAAGAAGGAATAATTTTGTCTGGACTAATTCAGCGGTTGTCTTAAGAGATGCGGCATAGGCTTTTAGATTGGATGCGTGCATCGGTTCCATGTTTTCATCGAGTGTTGGGAACGCGTAGCACTGACCAGTGATGCCATGCCCTACTCCCCATCTAGCCCCGAACTTATCGTGAGCCAACTTAGCCGCACCTCCCAAATGCTGGCCCAGGAGGTTTGATCCGAAGACGAATATTTCATTTGGAAGGAGATTCCCGATATTTTCAGGTGTATGCTCCATATCTACTTCTTTTCATGGCCCAAACTATTGCAGACGTAGAGAATCTTGCCTTTTCGGAAAGCGATCTTATGGGGATACACCCCACCATCCCAAGAGAAAAGATCGTCCTTATGAACCTCAATGGCAATGTAATTATCTCGAGGATCGCCACTTCGGAATTCGTCGCAGAAGTACGGACGCGAACAGGCATGGAATTTACCGGGCCCACATTCTTCTTTGTGTGGCATCCAGGCCGGATGCTCGATAATCTTTCCGACTTCCCATTTCGTTTCGTTTGAAGTTCCTTCTGGTTATGAATGATGATTTCCTGCATAGGAAGCCTATTTTTTTGTAGAACTTACACAAGCGTTGTAAATCGCTTGATCATTTGTACTTAGCTGTTGAACCACCCAGCTCAATCCATCCTCCAAAGAAACCTGCTTTACTTCTTTCGTTTGAGGATCAGTCGCTGTAAGCATCAGCTTGTTCGGATGCGTGAAGCTATAAATTTCCATCCCAATTGTCCCAACCAAGAGGAGAATGATGATAATTTGTGCAATGCGATTTTCCATAGTCAGGACTTTCTAGAAGAAGATTGATAAGTTTGAGATTGTATTTGAGACGTTGGTGGGCGAAGTGACGATCCGAGTAACAGGAAGATTCAGAGTTTTCGATCTTCCAATAGTTATCTAGGAGCCCGATTCGCTGACTGATTTCCTGTTCAACTGTCATAGGCCATAACGGTTTGTGGTGATGGGATCGCTTGGAATGTCTGAACTTCATTGCAGAAGCGATACTCCACGAAACCCTTAGAATTTTCACGGCGCAAGATATGTCCTTCATGGGCCAGCTCACGGCAGCGTCTAGAGGCGTTAGAGGCCTTATAGTTAGCTTCCAGAGCCAAGCGTTCGATCTCTCCACCATTGACCCAGATGCCGGGATTCTTCGCTTCCCATCCCTCAAGGAAGTTCAGAATGCGCTGCTTCAGACAAAGAGATTTCATACTATTCTTTCTCCCCATCCTCTAAACGCTTTCGGAGACGGATCAGGATCATCAGCTCTTTTGTGGAAGGCCAGATGATGTCCTCGATAAGGGCATTCAAAGCCTGTTTCAGAGTCTTGCGTTCAGCCTTAGTCTCAAACTTGAGAGGCTTCATATTATTCAGGCCAGAGAGCCTTTTTAGACTTTACGGCAGCGAGATAAGCGAGCGTGGCCTTTGTATTCGGCGTGCCGTTATGGATCATCACCGCACGATCCGGATTAGTTTTATATCCGTACTTGATCATGCGCTTGAGCGACCAATCAGCAGAGCAAGCCAAATCTTCCGAACAAGAGAGTGAGACACCGTTGTAGTCCATGATGTGGAAGTAGCCATGTGAGTGGCCATCATCTCCCGTCATAGCCTTACCCATGTAACTTTCCTGTTCAGCCATCGCGTACAGAGTTTTCGGACAATCAATCATCTCGATTCCATTCTTGTAGCAGACGTTCTTCAGGATTCCCGTAACTGACAGATCGAGGTCTAACGACGTCTCATACGTTTTAAGCGGACGACCGAGTTTCGCTTGGAGTGCAGTTTTGTCTTTGGTGATTTGGTCAGTGAAATCGCAGGTGGTTGAATCCACTTTGATACATCCGATGGGTTCAACAGCACCGTGATCATCCTGAATCGCCTGATCGGTCGAAGGGCAAGCATAGCTCCCTCCACCATCAACGCATCCACTTGCTCGCGCTTGGCTAACGGAGTACGCCAGTCCCCCGATGATGATTGCAATGAGCGTGAAAATACCTGCAATTTTCGCTCGCGTGATGGCTCCGACATACTGACCTGCGTGGTTTCTAAGGTAGATTTTTTGAGTAAAGAATTTCATATTAGTTATTGATCCCACCGCGAGAGTTCCACACGCTTTTTTGCAATGCGTACTAGCTCGCCTACACGTTCCCGTTTTGCTTTAAGAGTTAAATATTTTGCGTACGATACCGATGCTTTGACATGTACTTTCGCCGCTGACACGTTTTGACCTTGTAGAACCATCTTTGAAGTCATTTCATTCACTGCGCATTCCGCTTTGACCAAATCTTCATCCAGATCGAGAACCAATAGGTTGATGTTGGCTGCATAGTCGAGATATTGAGACGGTGCGATCGGTTCACCTTTCTCTACTTTTTGCCTAAGCTCTGCGATAATCCCGTCTAAAGTGATCATGTCATTCATATTATTTTGAGTACTCCCCGCCCTTTCCCTCCGTAAGAGCAGTTGCTTTCGTGTTGGAAAGCGGGTATGCTTTAGAGGTACACAGGGGTGTGTAAGCAGTCGGGAATCACCCGGCTGTTTTCGTATCTTTTACTTTCATGGGCTAGCGGAGGACTAGGTTGACGGCGGGTAGGTCAGAGCCTAGGTTTACGTCAGCCCACGAAAGGATTAACCCTGTTAATCTACGGCTTCGGGTTCCGGCGGTGAAAGAGTTTATTGTCTTCTACACACGGGTAGGACATCTCTTACCGAAGACGTGGAAACTAGAAATTTTTAGCGCGATCTTTTTCTTCAAGCTCCCGAAGCTCCAGGTTTTCTTTCTCCAGAGCTTCACGAAAGAATGTCGAAATCTTGGCCGAGATATAACGAATCGTGCGGATTTGGATTGACTTGCGAGTGATCCTCTTTTGCAATTCCTCATTTGACAGCTCCATATCAGCGAATGACTACGAGCTTTTCTTCCCAGACCTTCACGCCTTCGATGATCGCTCCTGCTTCGATAGCCGATTTGATCTTCTTTTCATCAGGAGCAAGGAATTCACGAGGAACGATTGACGCATTCTCGATTTCGAAGCGTTTGACCATGCGGAAGTGAGCTTTACCTCCCTCGCTCTGAACTGACTTTGGAGCCGCGAGGGACGCTTCTTGATGAGCCTTACCGATTTCTTCGAGAGCTTTCACGTCGCCCTCTTGAACGGCCAAGTGGCCTTCTTGTTCGAGGGTCTGACGCTTTTCTTCCAAAGCCTTGAATTCCTCACTCTGGCGATAATCGCTCATGCCTTTCTTGACGATCGTTTCGGCATCAGAGAGAGCTGCGAGGAACGGCTTGAACTTTCCATTGATATCTTTCACATGATCGTTCAACGGCTTCACGAGAAAGGAACGCTGATCATCCACGCTTTTAGACATTTTCTTGATCTGAACCAAGAAATCCACCGCGTTCGCCTCACTGACAGAATCCATGACCTTAGCCATCTCGATCGCTCGTGCGGTCAAAGGGGCAATTTCCCCCTCGACCTGCTTGATAATTTCTTGGCTCATACATTTTCCACCGATTTACAATCCGGATAGTTAGAGCAGCCAAGGAATGAGCCTGTGCCATCGCGACGATTCTTCTTGAGCATCTTTCCTGTGTCGCACTTCAAGCACTTTCGCTCGTGCTTTTGCTCATCTACAAACGGGTCTTCCACGGCCTCAGTCTTTTTTGTTTCAACGGGTTTTGGTTGTTCCGTAGTCTTTGGCTGTTCCGGCTTTTCATCATCGTTCGGCAAGTCCGTCATGTCTTCTACATCCTGAGTGAACAGGTCGCTCATACCAGTTGTGCGGATTACCCCATCCACGAAAGCGGACTTTTGGGCCATCTTGATGGCTTTATTCGGAGCAAGCTGATCAAATACGACACCATCCTTGACGCGATAGTATTTCCCATACTGGCCTCTACGTTCCTGATAATCTTCAGGCTTCAAGGTGTCTTTGATCTTGGCGAATTCAGCTTCGTTTACATTTCGGTAATTTGTACGTTCAAGCTCAATGAAGGCTGCACCACGACCCTGACCAACCTGTTCTCCCGTCTGCTTGTTCTTGAGATTGCAGATATAGGCAATGAAGCGTTTACCTCCCAGATCACCCATTGCATCCATTGTTTCTTTATCCAAGACGAACTCGGCAGACAGACCGAAGATTGCAGCGAGCTTTTCTGCGCCCGGTTTACCCAAGCTCGGTTTCTTCATTCCCTCGAACTTGTAGGTATCGATTCCGTCCTTGAGCATTGGCGTGACCTTTTCCACGAAGTAATTGCGGTTTTCGATCATCGCATCGATCCGTTTTTGCACTTCGGTCGTAGGTAAGGCCATCGGTTCACTCACGGTCGGCACGATCGTCGTTTCGTTATTCATACATTCTCTTTTTCCCTAGAGAGTTAATCTTCCACTTCTAATTGCATTTCATCGTAGGATTCTTCGGCTTGTTTCGCTTCGTACTCAATGTGAATACAAGCGAGACATTCTCCGAACAAATCTATCGCTTCCTGATTGGGGCCATCGGTGTACTTTTTTGGACAGCGAGGACATTTCATAAACATTTATTCAATGTTTAATGAATTAGTTTCCACGTCTTCAGTTGTCGAGGAGCGAGAGACTTGCGTCTCCATCTCTGACCGCTTGACGATCAGAGGGGAAAAACAAACCCCCAACGTTTTTCGTCAGGGGTTTACAATGCGATTGATTATTTCTCTGAAACCGGAGAGGGACTGAATTTATATGTTATACGACATATCATCTCAATTAAAACCAAGGTTAGCGATTCAGCTGTTTATTTCAAATACACGCGTCCTGGTACACGTACATCTACGTATTGCGGGTTTCCAATATCTTTAGGCTTGTTCTGGATGAATGCTTGGTATGTCCGTACCTGTAAATCGATTGGCGCGGTTATATCCATGAGCACGTTATAGCCCTCAGGGCTCAGAACCTTCATCAAGGTACTCGAGGCCGTTGGAGGCTCTATTTCGCGATATGCGAGGCTTGAGGCCTTCACTTCGTCTGATAGCTTGATCCACTCCTTGGCTTGTGTCGCATCAGCCACCGTATAACCAACGTTAATCGTGTCATCCAGGTCACGTTTAATGACCGGCGGCTCGTCAGGAAGAATCGCGCGCGTACCAATCAGGCGAGTTTGAATATCGTGCATTTCATCTGATGTGAGCTCGGCTGTCGTCACTCCATGCAAATCAACCCAGAAGTACTGCTTATGCGAATGAAACACGAAACGCTTGGATCTCTCCTCGATCGAGAGTCGTAAAACGTTGCCGTAGGACTTGTCCACAGTCACCGAATTTACAAATAAACGCGAAATAAGTTCATTTTGCAGGCGGTTTTTATCAATAAACCACGCATGACGCGCTGGAATCAGCCAATTCCCCTGTTTCTCGTCCAAAACATCAAACACTTCCCTCTTTATATCCATCGGGTCGAGATTCTTGGTGCCCGTTATCTCGATATCGTTGATCGCAAACGCGTCGCTTACAAAAACGACGTACAACCAACCGACAGCGGCGATCACGCCAAGTATCACGAATACCACTTGGCGCTTATGATTTTTTTCGACACGCAAACGACGGTTAATATCCCCTGTGGCGGCCGATAGCGCGC